>ENA-OQAL01000261-OQAL01000261.1-human-gut-metagenome-genome-assembly--contig:-NODE-261-length-13610-cov-1.890825_pt1 | contig 13610 bp, 16 predicted proteins | sample MGYA00242491_ERZ504519 | MGnify/ENA primary metagenome ERZ504519 (study PRJEB26092, sample SAMD00036260) | human gut metagenome | host: Homo sapiens | study: EMG produced TPA metagenomics assembly of... | reverse complement strand
CATGCAACCCCATCGCCGAAACCGCCGGCGAATAGGTACGGCTCGTAAGTGCTGCCTCGCCGCCGTTGGCAAAAATCTCGACCATCGTAGTGTCCGAAAGCACGCGCAGGTCGCGAAGCTCGCTGAGCTCAATCGACCTCCGGTCTCGCCCATAGCCTTCATTACCCATATCGAGGGTAAGCATCCCCTCCGCATAACGCACAAAGACACCCTTGCGGATTTCGAGCTCGACCATCTTGGCACCCTCACAGGAAACCACAAGATCAAACAGGCGGCCCGGCTCCTCGACTGTCTCTCCGCCTACAGCACGAACGCAGCCGCCGCGCATCCTCTCAATCTCGTGCGCCGGCTGCTGGCAGAGCTTACCATCGCGCATGCTCAGCTCTCGCGGCACCGTCAACGCGCACTGCCACCCGCGCGCCACCGTCGGGTTTTCCGCCGTCGCATCGGGGCAACCCGACCATCCGATCATCAATCGCCGGCCTGCAGCATCCTCAAAGGACTGCGGAGCATAGAAATCAAAACCGGCATCGACCATCGGGGGCATGCCCTGCCCGACGATTTTAAAGCTCGGCGCCTCCCAATCGGCCTCGATGGGAAACCACACGCACTGATGCGGATTGCGGTAACGCCAACCATCGGCAGGCACACCCTGCGGACAGCAAACGAGAATAAGCTCGCCATCGAGCTCAAACAGATCGGGCACTCCCACATAAAGCCAAACTTCTCGCCCAACTCAATGCGCGTCGCATAGCTCCAGTCCTCAAGATTGCGCGAGGTATAGACAAGCACGCAGCCACGGTCGCTTTCGTACGAGCGCCCAGAACCATGTAGTAGATACCATCGTGCTCAAGGATCTTGGGGTCGCGCACGTGCGTACCGATATCGTCGGGGTAATCGACCGGTCCAACAGCTATGCGCTTCTCGCCCAATTCGTCGGGGTTCTCCGCAACCATATGAATCTGGTTTTGCTCACGACCCGTCAACACGTAGTCGTAATCATCGCGATCAAAATGCTTGACGTTGCCGGTATAGAAGTAGTGAATCTTGCCATCACGTACAAAGGCAGAACCAGAATACGCTCCGTTCGAATCCAAATCCGGGAATCCGGGGAACAGCGCGGGGCCGCGATTCTCGTACGTCACAAATCCTTTGTCGTCAGATGGTTCCAAGCACTGGACCGCCATGCGCAGCATCGAACGGATCGTATTGATGATAGATGTGATACGTATCACCAATCTGAACCAAACCGTTGGGGTCGTTGAGCCAGCCAAGCTCAGGCTCCACATGGAACAGGAGCCTATCGGGGTCGGACGCGATGCGACCCGCCGTCTCATCCTGTCCGGCACGCCACTGCTCATAGTCGCCGCGTGCTCTTACTTATTTTTTGATTAAACATCGCCGTTGACTTTCTCGTCTATGGGGAAGGACGCTCGACTCACACGAGTCGAACGCCCTTCCTCAAATGGACTTATCCTCAGATTACACTGAACGGCTCAAACTAGAAGCTACGTCGAAGCCAGCGCCAGCGCCCTCTTCATCGGTGGTCGGCACGCCCTTTGCCTTGTTGTAGGCAAAGATCAAGACGATTGGCACGATAAAGGCGATGAGATTGCCAGCCACATACCACACGAGGGTCTCGGGCGTGACGATGAGCAGGCCAAGCACGCCGGTCAGACCCTGACCGATAGCGCGCACCTCAAAGAGCTTGACGAAGGCACCGCCGCAGCCTGCACCGATGCATGCGCAGATGAACGGAATGATCGAATAGCGCATGTTTGCAGCAAAGATAGCGGGCTCGGAGATTCCGACCAGCGTCGGGATAAAGGACGACATGCAGATGTTGCGCTCTTTGGAGTGCTTCTTGTGAATGAGGTACATACCGATGGCGCCGCCGCCCTGGGCGATGATGGAACCGACCAGATGGCCTGGATGTAGTTGAAGCCAGTCGTGGCAACAAGGTTTGCCTCGATACCCTGGATGAACTGATGCGTACCGGTAACGACGAGCGGCTGCAGGAACGCGGCGAAGACAAAGGCACCAAAGACGCCCATCCTGTTGTACAGGATATCGATTACGCCGGCGAGGACGTCACCGATCAGGTTACCGAGCGGGCCGAACACGGTGAACAGGGCGACGTTAGCAAGAATCAGGGTAACGGTCGGGACAAAGACGAACGAAACGACCTCGGGGATGTACTTCTGGGCAATCTTTTCGACCTTGGCCATAAACCAGGCGGTCAGAATTGCAGGGAACACGCCGCCCTGGAAAGCAACCATGGGAATGGAGAGCGGACCAAAGTTCCAGTACTCAGCACCCGTCGGGTCCATAACGAACGTGTTGCGGTTCATAAGGCTCGGGTGAACCATGACGATACCGACGAGGATGCCCAGGATCGGGTTACCGCCAAAAACGCTTGACTGCGCTGTACATAACCAGGACAGGCAGGTAGTCGAACGTGGTGGCGATAATGGCAAAGAAGCTTGCGAGGTTCTTGAGGAACTCGCTGTGATCGGCGAGGCTGCCCTCCATGCCAAAGAGGCCGTTGGCAACGATCAGCGACTTAAGGCCGATGATGATTGCAGCGCCGACGAAGGCGGGAATGATGGGGATAAAGATGTCCGAGAATACCTTGAGGACCGAGAAGAACTTGCCCTTCTTGTCCGCCTCGGCGCCTTGACCTCGGAAGCGCTGATCTCCTTAACGCCCGTCAGAGCCATAAACTCATCGTAAACCTTGTTGACGGTACCGGTGCCGAAGATGATCATGAGCTGGCCGCTGTTGTACAGCACGCCCTTGACGCCATCGATGTTCTCGAGCTCGGCCTTGTTGTATTTGCTCGTATCCTTGAGCACCAGACGCAGACGGGTCACGCAATGCGTGGCGCCCTCGATGTTCTCCAGTCCGCCGACGTTGTCGACGACTTGCTGGGACACTGCCTTGTAGTCCATGTTCCTCTCCATTCCTTTTCTAAATCATAAAACGGTTCGTTGCCGCTACAGAGACGCGATCGTTGCGTTTGCGCACTTGAGCGCACCGTCGGTGACGGTAAGCGCCACACCCTGGCCCTGCTTGTTGCAGAAGCGAGCGTTGAGCGCAACGTCATCGACAAAGATGGTCGCGATGTCGTCGTCGACGACCAGACGCACATGGTGAGTGCCTCGCCCTTAAAGAACAACGGACGCTCGAGGCCCATGTTGTTGACCTGGAACCACGGGTACTGGGGAGCCGGCGTGAACTCGAGCTTGCCCTCGCGCAGGTTGGCGCGGAACTCATAGGCAAGACCGGTCTCGGCGTCCTCGGCGAACTTGACCGAGAAGCCGGCAGCGTTACCGCCGAGCTCAATGTCGGCATCGAGCAAGTAGGTGGAGCCGGCATCTGCGGCGAGCACCTGCTCGACCTTGCCCGACTCGCAGGAAAGCTCAAAGGTCTCGACTGCCTTAGCCTCGCCAAAGGCGCCAAGCATGCTGTCGGGGAGCTTGGTGCCGAGCGTTCCGTCGGCACGCTGAACGATCTCGAGGGGCATAAAGGTGCCACCCCATAGGTAAGAGCTGGGGTCGCCGCCCTCGTCACGCGTAGGAACCCAACCAAAGAGAACGCGACGCTCGCCATCGAATGCGGTGCGAGCGGCGTAGTACGCGCGGCCGTCGAAGGAGTCGTCAGCGGGGGTAATCCAAGGACCGTTGATGGACTTGGACATGCGGTAACGGGTCTTGTTGCCGTCGCTGTACTCGGAAAAGACGAGGTACCACCAGTCGCCCATCTTAAAGAGATCAGGCATCTCAAACATGGTGTACAGGCCCGGGTTCCACCAGTCGCCCTGGAACTCCCAGTTGGTCAGATCCTTGGAGGTGAACTTGACCAGGCGGCCGGTCATCAGACGCTTGTCCTCGCCCACACGCGTGCCGAGGATGAGCATGTACTCTTCGTTCTCCTCATCCCAAAGCACAAAGGGATCGCGCCAGTTGCGGTCATCGTAACCCTCCTGGGGCGGAAGCAGCGTCTCGGCGATGTTCTTCTCCCACTTGACGGCGTCGTCGCTCGTTGCGTGAAGAAGAACCTGCTTCATCAAACGTGCGCGGACCTTATCGCGATTGCAACCAGTGTAGAGCGCATGGTACTTGTCGCCCACCTTAAACACCGTGCCGGCATAAATGTACTGGTCGACTTCCTCGTCGCCGCCGCGCTCAAGGCTCTCGCCAAAGTCCTTGTAGTTGACGAAATCCTTGGTCGTAGCGAGTGCCCAGCCAAACGGCTCTCCGAAAGGTTCGGGGTTACGCGTGTCACGCTGATGATAGAGATAGAACGTGCCGTCCTCGCCGTACGGCATGATGTCGCCTACCCAAATTCCCTCAGGCTGGTAATACACCTTGTGCATCCGAGACTTCCTTTCCACGACATACTAACTCGGTACAATGGCAAGATATGTCAATCGTTTTCATATGTCAAAAACGTTTTCATACCAATACGTCTTTTCGCAGTTCCAGTCGTCGGTAAACGGTTGACATATGCCGGCGAACGGTCATCAGAGGCGTTTGAGGAATTCTTTTGGCACGGGATGAACTACGCGGTTTTGCCCTCAATGAGTTCAACGGGGAGCTTGATATTCGATTCGGGATTATCGCCGTTAATAAGAGCGATGATGGATTGCGCCGCGAGCTCTCCGATGCGATCGATATCTTGACGTACGGTTGTTAAGTCAGGCATAAACGTCATAGTTCGGCGGGCACCATCCGCGCCCACGACCTTAATATCGTCTGGAGCGCTCAAGCCGCGCTGCTTCATCACGTTGAGACAGATGGCCGCCATCGTATCGTCTCCCGCAAAGATGCCGTCAATATCGGGGTTCTCATCGAGGATCTTCGCAACGACCGCGCCTTTTCGTCGTCGGGCTTAACGAACTCAACCTCACGGACAAGCGCGGACAAACCGGCCTGCTCAACAACATCGAGGTAGGCATCGGTACGCTTATTGGCAGGCATGCGCATGCGGCTATTGCTGCGCAGGCACAGGATACGCCTGCAGCCGTCATCAATCAGACGCGCGTGGCGAGCTCGCCAATGCCATAGCTGTCACTTGCAATCTGGACAGAGCCCTCGCCAAGATCGCAGTCGATGCCAACCAGGCTCAAGCCCATCTCGGCATATGCCTCGGCACCGATATTGAGGGAGTTGACGATGACGCCGTCGACCATATTGCGGCGGAGCATGTCAATATAGGAACGCTCAAGATCGGGTCGATTGGCGCTGTTGCACAGCAACATCTTAAAGCCGTTTTCCGCTAACGTGCGCTCGACCGCCTGCACAACCTGAGCATGGAACGGGCTGCTCACAAAGGGAACGATCATACCGATAAGATTCAGGCGACCGTTGAGCATGGCACGGGCGATATCGTTGGGCGTATAGTTGATGCGCTCCATCGCGGCATGGACCTTATCGCGGGTCTCTTGGCTAATATAGCCGCGATTATTAAGCACGCGAGATACCGTAGTAGGCGAAACCCCCGCCACCGCTGCAACTTCCTTGATGCCAGGCTTAGCAGAATCCTTAGAACGAGCGCCCTCGCGAGCCATAGCACCCTCCCCCATCAACATGTCAAACGTTTACATACGAACAAAGCATACCCCAACAACAGCGGGAAGACGGTAACAGCACAAGTAAGTAAACGACTCATCCAAATAATTAGGAGAGTTCCGCCTAAAGGGTGACTACACAAGACCCCCGCCGGGCCGCTTTGGGTTACTTTCCAAAACATTTCCGCAGGCGCAAAGGGCTCCGCCGCGCGAAGCGCGCAGCGGAGCCCTTTGCATGTCCGAGGACGTTTGGAAAGTAACCCAAAGCGGCCCGGCGATCCTGCGGGAGTTAAACCCCTTTAGAACTTGTCATGGAAGGTACGCGAAATGACCTCGTCCTGCTGCTCCTTGGTGAGCGTGTGGAAGTTCACGGCATAGCCGGAAACGCGGATGGTCAGCTGCGGGTACTTCTCGGGGTGAGCCTGAGCGTCAAGCAGCGTCTCACGGTTGAAGACGTGATGTTCAGGTGGTGGCCACCCTTCTCGGCGTAAGCGTCGAGCATGTGGACCAGGTTATCGGCCTGAGTCTCGGAAACTTCAGAAACCTTCATAATGTGCTTCTCCTTCGATCGATAGGCGCCGGCCGAAACCGGCGCGCTAATCAGTAATCGTTATTGTTAGTATAGCACTAACAATAGTTACTCGCCCAGCTGATCAAGGTCGATATCGCCAAAGAACACCTGGTCCTCCTTGCCGAGCGCGCCCGGGATGATGGAGAAGGTGTTGGAGATGCCGTCCTGAGCATCGCGGAACGGGAGCTTGGAAACCGAAGACAGCGAAGCGATGGCGCCGTGGCTATCGCGCTTGTGCATGGGGTTAGCACCCGGGGCGAAGGGCTGGCCAGCCTTGCGGCCATCAGGCGTAGAACCGGTCTTCTTGCCGTACACGACGTTGGAGGTGATGGTCAGAACCGAGGTCGTGGGCACGGAGTTGCGGTAGGTGTCGTTCATGCGGATGTACTCCATGAACTGGTGCACAACGTCGTGAGCGATCTGGTCGACGCGGTCGTCGTCGTTACCGTACTTGGGGAACTCGCCCTCGGTCTCGAAGTCGACGATGATGCCGTTCTCGTCACGGACGGGGTGGACCTTGGCGTACTTGATGGCGGACAGGGAGTCAGCCACGACGGAAAGGCCAGCGATGCCCGTAGCGAACCAGCGATGCACGTGCTTGTCGTGCAGAGCCATCTGGATGCGCTCGTAGCAATACTTGTCGTGCATGTAGTGAATGATGTTCAGCGAGTTGACGTACACGCCAGCGAGCCACTTCATCATGTCGTTGTACTTTGCCACAACGTCGTCGTAATCGAGCGTATCGCCCTCGACGGCGCGGTACTTGGGGCCGACCTGCTTCTTGGAGACCTCGTCAACACCGCCGTTGAGCGCGTAGAGCAGGCACTTGGCCAGGTTGGCACGGGCGCGAAGAACTGCATCTCCTTACCAATGCGCATGGGAGGACACGCAGCAGGCGATGCCGTAGTCGTCGCCGTGGTAAACGCGCATGAGGTCGTCGTTCTCGTACTGAATCGAGGAGCTGGCGACAGAAGTCTGGCGCAGAACTTCTTGAAGTTCTCGGGCAGACGGGTCGACCACAGAACGGTCATGTTGGGCTCGGGGCTGGTGCCCATGTTCTCGAGCGTGTGCAGGTAGCGGTAGCTCATCTTGGTAACGAGCGTACGGCCGTCAACACCCATGCCGCCGATGGACTCGGTGACCCACTGCGGATCGCCGGTAAACAGGGCCTGGTACTCGGGGGTACGGGCAAACTTGACCATACGGAGCTTCATGATGAAGTGATCCACGAACTCCTGGATCTGCTCCTCGGTGAAGGTACCGTTGGCAAGGTCGCGCTCAGCGTAGATGTCGATGAACGTGGAGGTACGGCCGATGGACATAGCGGCGCCGTTCTGCTCCTTGACGGAAGCGAGGTAGGCGAAGTACATCCACTGGATGGCCTCCTGCGTGTTGGTAGCAGGGTTGGAAATGTCGAAACCATAGGTCTCGGCCATCATCTTGAGCTCGCCGAGGGCGCGGATCTGCTCCTGCAGCTCCTCACGATCGCGGATGTTGTCGGCGGTCATGACCGTCGGGGTGGAAGCCTTCTGGGCCTCCTTGTCCTTGATCAGGTAGTCGACACCGTACAGGGCGACACGACGGTAGTCGCCGATGATGCGGCCGCGGCCATAGCCATCGGGCAGACCGGTGATGATGTGGGCCGAACGACAGGCGCGCATCTCGGGGGTGTAGACATCGAAGACGCCGGCGTTGTGGGTCTTGCGCTCGAAGGTGTAGCGCTCGACAACGTTCTCGTCGATCTTGTAGCCGTGCTGGCTGGCAGCCTGGCAAGCGATGCGGATACCACCGTTGACGTGCAGCGCGCGCTTGAGCGGCTTGTCGGTCTGGAGGCCGACGATGGTCTCCTTGTCGCGATGGGCGTTATCGATGTAGCCAGCGGGGTGGCTCACGATACCCGTGACGGTCTTGGTGTCCATATCGAGGACGCCGCCCTGCTCGCGCTCCTTGAGCAGCAGGTCGAGAACCTCGCCCCACAGCTCCTTGGTACGCTCGGTCGGGCCGGCGAGGAACGACTCGTCGCCCTCGTAGGGGGTGTAGTTCTTCTGGATGAAGTCTCGGACGTCAACCTCTCCCGTCCAGATGCCTTCCTTGAAGCCTTCCCATGCCTCCTGCATTGTGTAACCACGCTCCTAGTTACGTGTAATGCGGCGCTCTCTCACACCGCTGCTTATTGAATTCTTGAATGTTAGACCTGCATGACCGGCTTCATTCGCTTTCCGTCGCGCGTAGCGCAGGGAAAAACGTTAATTCACCTTGGTCTTGCAACCCTAAACCCAAGATTTCACCCGTTAGTGAAGGATAACATAGCCACCCCCTTCATCAGGGCTGTTATATGTTCCTTTTTTTGTGTCATTAGAGCGTTTTCAACAAATCCGCAGGAAACGCGCCCGCCATCAGCTACCGTTCACCGAATTATTTGATATTTCCCCTTGCCTTTATACGTCCTTCACTCTAGCTGTTATGCCAGCTTTAGCAGGGTAAAGTGCCTCTGAGTAGGCTTTAGGACATGTCTAACGATCTGCCCCCAACTTTGCTGGTACCGACGGTGTACGGAGAGTTTTCTAGGCATGTCCCAAAATCTACCGCATAAGGTGTGCATACAGGGGTATCATCTTTCACCGAAAATAGTTTCTAGTGTTAGGGGTTTTCGGTGGAAGATACCGATTTCCATGAGCTTGGGCGTCAGCTCTTAACTGAGTTTGGCAGCATGCATCAGCGCATTTCGCGCTTTGCGGACAAAGCTCTCGGCGGCGAGATGGCTGTCATGCGCGCTCTCATGCTCGCCGGCGGTTCGCTCACGCCGAGCGAAACTCGCTGATCGCGCCTGGGTTTCGAGCGCCCGCATCGCCAACATCCTACGCGCCCTCGAAACCAAGGGCTGGGTCGAGCGCGAGCACTCAAAGACCGACCGTCGTCGCGTACACGTCACGGTGACCGACAAAGGCCGACAAGATCTCGAAATCAAACGCGGGAATTCGAGAAACGCACCGCGGCCTTCCTCGAGCAGCTCGGCGAAACAGATACCCAAGAGATGGTGCGCCTTCTAAGGCGTGCCAACGAAATTATCGACCGCAACCAAGAAAGGAGAGATGCCGAGTGAGGATTCTCAAGCTCTTTAAAAACATGTCCTGGCACTGTTCGCAGCTATCGTACTTATCGTAATCAGCTGCAACGCCGATCTGGCGCTGCCTACCTATATGAGCGACATCGTCGACGTGGGCGTGCAGCAAGGCGGCATCGCCTCGCCCGTACCCGACACCATTCGTGCCGAATCGCTCGACGACCTCGAACTCTTTACGAGCACCAAGGACGCCAAAGCCGTGGAGGCCGTGTTTAGCAAGGCTGACAAAAACGGCATTCGAACGTACAAGGGCACCGAGGAAGAGCGTGCCGACGGCGGCAAGATTGCCGACATTATGAGCCTGCCCGAGACCGTCGTCCTTTCGCTCAATCAGGGCATCGACGCCAGTTCCATGGGCGACATGATGGGCACGTCCAGCGAAAAAGACAACAGCGCCGCCCAGGCCATGCCCGCCCCCGAGCAGATGGCAGCGATGACGCCCGAGCAGCTCGCCGATATGCAGCAGAAGGCCGCAGCCGCGCAGAGCATGCAAAAGCAGATTAATGCCGATGGCGGTAAGATCACCATGAAGAGCCTGCGTCTAGGCGTTGAAGGCGGCCTAATCGACCAGGGCAAGCTCGTCGAGGGCGCCAACGATATGGCTGACAAAATGGGCTCCATGTCGGGCTCCATCGTCACCCAGCGCGCCGTGAGCTACGTGCAGGACGAGTACAAGGCACAGGGCATCGACCCCGCTGACGTGCAGAACGCCTACCTGGGCCGCATGGCGACCACGATGTTTGGTCTGTGTCTGGTGTCGCTCGTCGCCACCATCCTGACCGGCGCCGTGGCTTCGCGCACCGCCTGCTCCATCGCCCGCGACCTGCGCCGCGAGACCTTCAACAAGGTTATGCACTTCTCGCCGGCCGAGGTGGGCAAGTTTAGCCAGGCCTCGCTCATCACCCGCTGCACCAACGACATTCAGCAGATTCAGATGGCCGCAACCCTGTTTATCCGCATGTGCCTGATGGCTCCCGTCATGGGCATCGTCGCCGTCATGCGCGTCCTGGCCAACCATACCGGCCTGGAGTGGACCATCGCTGTGGCCATCATCGCGGTTTCGGCTGTCGTCGGCGTGCTCATGGGCCTCACCATGCCCAAGTTCAAAAAGATGCAGAGCTTTGTTGACCGCGTGAACCTTACCGCCCGTGAGCTGCTCGACGGCCTGATGCCCATCCGCTCGTTCAACCGCGAGGAGCATGAGCTCGAACGTTTTGACAAGGCTTCGCTCGACCTGATGACCACGCAGCTCTACACCAACCGCGCCATGAGCTTTATGATGCCGCTCATGATGCTCGTCATGAACTGCATCACCGTACTTATCGTCTGGTTTGGCGCGCAGGGCGTATCCGACGGCGTGATGCAGGTCGGCAACATGATGGCGTTTATCTCCTACACCATGCAGATCGTCATGGCGTTTTATGATCCTCACCATGGTGTCGGTCATTCTGCCCCGTGCCGAGGTCGCAGCCGAGCGCGTGGAAGAGGTCATCACCTGCCCCACGAGCATCAACGACCCTGTCTCGCCCAAACTGCCCGCGGCCAGCGCGCCGCGCGGTGAGCTCACCTTCCGCGACGTGAGCTTCCAGTATCCCGATGCCCGTGCCGACGTCATCAGCGGCGTGAACTTCACCACGCATGCCGGTCAGATGCTCGGCATCATTGGCTCCACGGGCTCGGGCAAGTCCACGCTCGTGCAGTTGATTCCGCGCTGTACGACGTCACGGGCGGCAGCATTTCGCTCGACGGCATCGACGTGCGCGACATGACCCTTTCCGAACTGCGCCGCCGCATTGGTTACATCCCGCAGCAGGGTCGCCTGTTCTCGGGCACTGTCGAGAGCAACCTCAAGTTTGCCGGCGACATGGTAAGCGACGATGACATGCACCAGGCCGCGCGCATCGCCCAGGCCGAGGACTTTATCGCCGAGCGCGAGGGCGGTTACGACTCCCCCATCAGCCAGGGCGGCTCCAATGTCTCGGGCGGCCAGCGCCAGCGTCTGGCCATCGCCCGCGCGTTGGCCAAAAAGCCCGAGGTCGTGGTGTTCGATGACTCGTTTAGCGCCCTCGACTACAAGACCGACGCGCGCCTGCGCGAGGAGCTGGCCAAAAACGTCACCGACGCCGCACTCGTGGTCGTGGCCCAGCGCATCGCGACCATCATGCACGCCGACCAGATCATCGTGCTCGACGACGGTCACGTAGTGGGCACCGGCACGCACGAGGAGCTGCTGCACGGCTGCCCAGCGTACCTGGAGATTGCACAGTCGCAGCTTTCCGCCGAGGAGCTGGGGCTTACCCAAGAAGAAATTGCAGCCGTCATGGAAGGAGGCGAGCGCTAATGGCAGACGAGACCAAGACTCAGATTCCCAAGCCCACCCGCCAGCGTGGTCCCATGGGCCGCATGGGTGGCATGCGCCGTGGCGAAAAGGCCAAGGACTTTAAGGGCACCATGAGGCAGCTGCTCGGCTATATCGGCCAGCACAAGATTGCCGTGTTTGCCGCCGTCGCCTTTGCCGTGTGCTCGGTCAATCTTTAACATTGTGGGACCCAAGGTGCTCGGCCAGGTTACGACCAAACTGTTCGAGGGCCTGGTCGCCAGGTCAAACGGCACCCGGCGATGTTGACTTTGGCTGGATTGCCAAGACGCTCGGCCTTTTTACTCTGCCTGTACCTGGCGAGCTCTGCCTGCAGCCTGATCCAAGGCTGGCTCATGACCCGGCGTCACACAAAAGATCTGCTATCGCATGCGCAAGGAGATTGCCGCCAAGATCGCCGTCGTGCCGATGAGCTACTTTAACGGCCACAGCAAGGGCGACGTACTCAGTCGCATCACCAACGACGTCGATACGCTCGGCCAGTCGCTCAACCAGAGCGTGACGCAGCTCATCACGTCTGTCACGCAGATTATCGGCGTGCTCGTCATGATGCTGTCGATCAGTCTGCCGCTCACCGGCGTCACCGTGCTCACGCTGCCGGCAGCCGCGATTATCCTGACCGTGATGATTCACTTCTCGCAGCCGTACTTCCGCGAGCAACAGCAAGTCCTGGGCGCCGTCAACGGCATTATCGAGGAGGACTTTGCCGGCCAGAACGTTATTCAGGTGTTCGACCGCGCCGAGGCCTCAATCGAGGAGTTCGACCGTCAAAAACGACCGTCTCTTTATTAGTGGCTGGCGCTCGCAGTTCCTATCGGGCCTGATGATGCCGCTTATGAGCTTGGTGGGCAACATGGGCTACGTGGGCGTTGTCGTGGTGGGCGCACAGCTCGCGCTGACCGGCAATGCCACGCCCGGCGACATCCAGAGCTTTATCCAGTACGTGCGCAACTTTACGCAACCCGTGCAGCAGCTGGGCAACGTGAGCAACACGATGCAGTCGATGGCCGCTGCCACCGAGCGCGTCTTTGAGTTCCTCGCCGCGCCCGAGGAGGAGCAGAAGGCCGACGCCCAGATTCCCGAGAAGCGCCCCGGCCACGTTGAGTTCGACCACGTCAAGTTTGGCTACACGCCCGACAAGACCATCATCCACGACTTTAGCTGCGAGGCGCAGCCCGGTCAGACCATCGCCATCGTCGGCCCCACCCGGCGCTGGCAAGACCACGCTCATTAAGCTGCTGCAGCGCTTCTACGACGTGGACGGCGGCTCGCTGCGTGTCGAGGGCGTCGACGTGCGCGACTGGGATCGCGCGGCGCTGCGCGGCGAGTTTGCCATGGTGCTGCAGGATACCTGGCTGTTTAACGGCACCATCCGCGAGAACATCCGCTACGGACGTCCCGATGCGACTGACGCCGAGGTCGAGGCCGCTGCACGCGCCGCACGCTGCGACCACTTTATCCATACGCTCGCCGGCGGCTACGACTTTATGATCAATGAGGAGGGCACCAACCTCTCACAGGGCCAGCGCCAACTCGTGACCATCGCCCGCGCCATTTTGGCCGACCGTCCGGCGCTGATTTTGGACGAGGCGACTTCCAACGTCGATACCCGTACCGAGGAGCTTATTCAGCGCGCCATGGATGCGCTGATGCAGGGCCGCACGAGCTTTGTCATCGCGCATCGCCTGTCCACGATCCGCAACGCCGACGTGATCTTGGTGATTCGCGACGGCGACATCGTCGAGAAGGGCACGCACGACGAGCTGCTCGCCCAAGGCGGCTTCTACGCCGACCTGTACAACTCGCAGTTCGACGAAGCGGCGTAAATTCTGCCGCAGGGAACGAATAACGCCCGAGAACGGGGACGCAGGACAATCTGCGTCCCCGTTTTTGTTTGCAGCCCTCGAACCGCCTCCCCTGGGACCTGATTGACGCCCTCCCTCAAGGCCCCGTGGACAAAAAATGG
>ENA-OQAL01000260-OQAL01000260.1-human-gut-metagenome-genome-assembly--contig:-NODE-260-length-13616-cov-1.579806_pt1 | contig 13616 bp, 16 predicted proteins | sample MGYA00242491_ERZ504519 | MGnify/ENA primary metagenome ERZ504519 (study PRJEB26092, sample SAMD00036260) | human gut metagenome | host: Homo sapiens | study: EMG produced TPA metagenomics assembly of... | reverse complement strand
CCCTGATGAAACACAAAATGATCTATACAGGGCTGTTGCTTTTTACCGCCTTTTACCTTTACTATATCTGTATGACCCGTATGTATGTGATTGCCTTTTTTTCTGGCGGCACTGGTGATCTTCCTGTGCAAAAAAGCGACCGAAAACAAGCAGATTGTGATGGTCTGCGTGGCGATCATCTTGCTGGCCGTGCTGTACTTCTCCGGATTGATTCCTCGGTTCCTGGCCACTTTTACAGAAACAGGCGGTGAATACGGCGGCTCAACTTTGGCCCGGCAATATTCTGCCCGGTACTTCTCCGGCGTGGCAAAAGACCAACCCATCTTCGGTCTGGGCTTTCTCTCACCCAAGCGGTATGAAAATTTCTGGATCTACTTTGGGCCCTCCGGCACCGCCTATCTGGACGATCTGGGTATTCGCAATATGTTCTACACACGGGTGGACTGGGCATCGGGCTGGTGGCGCTGTCTCTGGGGCGTATGGTATACCTGGTGATGCGACTGCTCACCTGCCGAAATTATCCTCGCAAGGCGCTGATGTTGGGACTGACAGCGTTTTTTTTTTTGGCTGTCTGTGTGTATCCCTGTGTCCTTTTGATACGGTACGCCTGCTGGGGCTGATCTTCACCTGGTCCATGGCGGAGTACGACGCCCGCCTTTACTGCTACCTACCCCGCAAAGCGGCGACAGAGACGGGGGGCGATACGCGGTGAAGGCCCTGTCCGACAATAAACAAACCACCATCAACCTAATTACCAGCCTGGCAGCCTTTGTGATCAATGCCGGGATCAGCTTTGTGCTGACTCCGTATATACTGGAGAAGCTGGGCAACGAAGCGTACGGCTTTATCGGTCTTGCCTACGACTTTGTCAATTATGCCGGCATCCTTACTCTGGCACTGAATAGTATGTCCTGCCGGTTCGTCAGCTACGAGTACCACCGGGGCAATAAAGAAAAGGCAGATATTTATGTAAACTCCATTTTGGGTGCCAATCTGATCCTGGCCGGTGCCATCACGCTTTGCGCCGTGTTTATGGTTTGGAAGCTGGAGTACATACTCACCATTCCCAAAGCGTTGATGTTCGATGTAAAGCTGACCTTTGCCATCGTCTTTATCAACTACATTTTTGGCATCTGCTTCTCTGTCTTTAACAGCGGCACCTTTGTAAAAGAACCGGATGGATCTGTACTACCTGCGCAACCTGTTCTCCTATGTGCTCAAGCTGGTGCTGACCATTCTGATCTTCACTTTGTTTGATGTGCGCATCTTCTTCATTGCGCTGACCACTCTCATTTGCAACGCTATATGAATGTGGCCACTTATATTTTAATGCGCAAGCTGTTGCCGGACTTAAAGCTGAATCTGCGCAAATTCAAGTGGAAAACCCTGTCCGAAGTGCTGCGCTCCGGGGTATGGAATTCCGTGCAGAGCCTGTCTGATCTGATGATCTCCGGGCTGAATTCCCTGCTGACCAACCGATTTATCGGCACCGCTGCCGGCGGGTATCTGCAATCCTCCAAGACCATTCCCAATTACATATTACAACTGGGGCAGCAACTGGCCCAAGTGTCTCGCCGAAATTCACCATTCTGTACGCCCAGGGCGACTATGATCGACTGGTCAAGGAGGCCAAGCGCTCCATGCGACTGGTGGGCTTTATCATCTCCACCCCCGGTGGCCGGGTTTATCGTCTTTGGCTACCAGTTCTATGCCCTGTGGCTGAAAAAACTATTCCCCCGGCGGAATTGCAGATCGTACAGACTGTGTCCGTTATTACCACCATACCGTACCTGTTTAGCTGCGTGGCGTTCCCACTGATTCAGATCAATACCGCCTGCAACAAGGTGCGCACCCCCGGTGCTGGTGGCGCTGGCCGCCGGTATTGCCAATATCTTAGTGGTGTTCCCCCTGGGCAAAGCCGACGCCCTGACCCTGAATGTGCTGGCCTGCTGCACCGCCGCCTTTACCATTCTGCGCTACGGCGTATTCCAGCCCTACTATGCGGCCAAAATACTGGACCGCAACCGTCTGTTCTTCTACGGCACGCTGTTGCGCAATGTGCTGGCCACCGGCGTCATCGGCGTGGTGCTGTATGCTGCCAAGGGGCTGTTCACCTACAGCAGCTGGGGTCACTTCTTCATCGCCATTGCCCTGTGCGGGGCAGTGGGATATGTGCTGGCTTTCTTCCTGCTGTTCAACCCCGGAGAGTACAAAGAGATCGTCCACATGTTTCTATCAAAAATGAAGAAAAAAACCGCATAAATGCAAACAGTGCCTGAGCCAAAGCTCAGGCACTGTTTTTATGTTACAGACTTATTTGTTTTGAATGTAGGCATCAATGGACTTGGCGGCGATTTGCCGGCGCCCATGGCCTTAATCACGGTGGCGGCACCGGTAACCGTATCGCCCCCGGCGAATACGCCGTCCCGAGAGGTGCGGCCATTTTCATCTGCACAATTCCGCCCCGGGCATTTACCTCCAGCCCACCGGTGGTGGACTTGATCAGCGGGTTGGGGGAAGTACCAATGGCCATAATCACGCAGTCCGCGTCGATCACAAATCCGAGTCCGGCACCGGCACCGGGCGGCGTCTGCCGGTGCGTCCGGCTCGCCCAGCTCCATCCGGATGCACCGCACGCCGGTTACATTGCCGTCGTCGCTGCCCAAAATCTCTACCGGGTTGGTGAGAGTTTGGAACTGGATTTGCTCCTCCTGGGCGTGCTGCACTTCCTCCTGCCGGGCAGGGATCTCCTCAAAGGAGCGACGGTAGAGCACATACACTTCCTCCGCTCCCAGCCGAATGGCAGAGCGAGCCGCATCCATGGCCACATTGCCGCCGCCTACCACGGCCACCTTGCGGGCGTGGTAAATGGGGGTGGTGCTGCCGGGCTGATACGCTTTCATCAGGTTTACCCGAGTCAGATACTCATTGGCAGAGTACACCTCTTTCAGGCTCTCGCCGGGAATGCCCATAAACCGGGGCAAACCGGCACCGGAGCCGATATACACCGCCTCAAAACCATCTTCAAACAGATCGTCAATGCTCATGGAGCGACCGATCACCACATTGGTAACAATCTTTACACCCAGCGCCTTTAAGCCGTTTACTTCCAGCTCCACAATCTTCTTTGGCAATCGGAACTCCGGAATACCGTACACCAGCACACCGCCGGCAATATGCAGCGCCTCAAACACCGTTACATCATAACCCAACCGGGCCAGATCGCCGGCGCAGGTCAATCCGCTGGGACCACTGCCGATCACGGCTACTTTGTGCCCGTTTTGTTCCGGTACGGCGGGCCATACTTTGCAGTGGCTGTTGTGCCAGTCTGCCACAAAGCGCTCCAGACGACCGATGCTCACCGCGTCGCCCTTAATGCCCCGCACGCACTTGCTCTCGCACTGGCGCTCCTGGGGGCACACCCGGCCGCAGACTGCCGGCAGGGAGCTGCTTTCGCTGATGATCTGATAGGCGGCCTCAAAGTCGCCCTCTGCCACCTTGGCGATAAAATCCGGAATATGGAATCTGCACCGGGCAGCCGGAGATACAGGGCTTGTGCTTGCAGTGCAGGCAGCGCAGCGCCTCGTCCATGGCCGTCTGCGCATCGTAGCCGATAGCTACCTCTAAAAAGTTCTTGTTGCGCACCAGTGGCTCCTGATGAGGCATTTCATTGGCCTTTAAGGGATTCATCAGTCCTGCACCTCCTGTCGCAGCAGGTTGCAGTCCGCTTCCCGCTCAAGTCTTTATACAGCGCAGCCCGTTCCATAGCCGCGTCAAAATCCACCAAATGGCCGTCAAACTCCGGCCCGTCCACACAGGCGAACTTGGTCTCACCGCCCACCAGCAGACGGCAGCCGCCGCACATACCGGTGCCGTCGATCATAATGGGGTTCATAGACACAACGGTGCGGATCCCGTACTTCTCCGTGGTCTTGCACACGAACTCATCATCACCAGCGGGCCGATAGCAATCACCAAATCGTATTGCTCACCGCTTTGGATTAGGCTTTCCAGGCGTTGGTCACCAGCCCCTTTTCACCTACGGAGCCGTCGTCGCTCATGAGCACATACCGGTCGCTGACCTTCTCAAACTCCTGCTGCAAGATCACCAGATCCTTGGTACGGAAACCCACAATGCTGTGCACCTGGGCGCGTTCTCATGCAGCGCCTTGGCCACCGGGTACGCAATGGCGCAGCCCACGCCACCGCCAACCACAGCCACCTTGCGGTAGCCGGTAACCTTGGTGGGATTGCCCAGAGGGCCTACAAAGTCCTGCAAGCTGTCGCCCACCTCCAGCCGCGCCAACTGCTTGGTGGTAGCGCCCACCAGCTGGAAGATAATGGTCACCGTACCGGCGGTACGGTTATAGTCCGCCACCGTCAGGGGGATACGCTCGCCCCGGTCGTCCACCCGCAGAATCACAAACTGGCCGGCCTGGGCTTTCTTTGCCACATAAGGCGCCTGAATTTCCATACGCACAACGGTGGGGTTCAGCACCTGCTTGGCAACGATTTTATACATAGAATCACCTACTTGAAATTAGACACTTTTTAGAAAAAACGCCGCATAACTGGTATGCAGCGTTTTTGATATTATACCAATTCCCGCTTATAAGTCAACATTTATCAACCGGAAATCGGAATTTTTAAGAATTGTTAATAAATCTGCATTATTTTGGATGGTTTTTTTAGTAATAATTCCGCCCCTTGCCAAATGCTCCGGGGTGTGAAAATCGGAGCCGGAGACCATCAGCTTGCCGTTCTCTTTGGCCCACGCCAGCGCCTGGGCGTTGCGCCGATCGTCCGTCTTGCCGTTATACACCTCCACCCCGTCAATATTCTTCGGATCCGTGCGGCGAATACCTACACGGAAAGGGTGCGCCTGGTAAATGAGAAAGCCGTTTTGCTCGCACAGGGCTTTGACCCCCGGCTCCCACACATTCATCAGATTGCCGGCGTCTTGACAAAATTCTCCGTCACGCCGTAGATCAGGTAATCGTTGGCGGTCCAGTAGTGGCGCAGCTCCATACCCAGCAGCACAGTAAAGCCCTCCGGGGCCGCCGCCTTCATCCGCCGATAACCGGACAGGTAAAAATCCGCCGCCTTTTGGGGGCACGCCAGCCGGTGAATCGGAAAGGTCATGGGGCTGTAATGGTCCGTAACCACAATGCCGTTGTACCCGGCCTCCACATACATCTCCACAATCTTTTCCGGCTCTACCCGCCCGCAGCGGCTGACGGCGCCGGTGTGGCAGTGAAGCTCATATTTGTATTCCATAACCGTACCTTCTTTGCTCTGCTCTATGCCTATTATAAGCCCTGCGCACCCTGCCGTCAATCGTGCCGTCTTTACAAAAATAAAGGAATATGTTATACTTTTTTTAACTATTTTGGTAAGAAAAAGGGGTAAAAATGGACAAAGCAAGCACATTGAACAAAAAAGGATTCACTCGCTCTCAAAGGCATCGCCATTCTGTTGATGATCTTTCATCACTGCTTTTTGGATCCCCGGCCGTTTGCCGGATACACCGTATCCTTCGCGCCGTTTTCGCAGGACTTTACTGTGTCCCTCTCCTATTTTTCCAAAATATGCGTTGGCATTTTTGCCTTTATTAGCGGATACGGATTATATTTGTCATTCTCCAAACAACCGAATACTGCCAAATCCGCTTCCGCTTGGACTGTCTCTCGCACAATTAAGACCATGAGCGGGTACTGGTTCATTTATATCCTTGCGCTGATCTCAACATGGATTTATGCAGATCTACCCATAAAAACCTACTGCACCGATGGAAATATACGCGGTGCCTTTTATGCGTTTCTTGATTTTCTTGGACTGGCAAGCCTTTTTCAAAACGCCAACACTAAATACAACTTGGTGGTACATGGGTGCCGCGATTCTCTTTATCGCATTGGTTCCCTGTTTTACCCGGTTAGCCAAAAAAATCGGCTATGTACCGCTTGTCATTTTAATTGTTATGTTGCCCCGTTTGCTAAAAGTAGGTTATCCCGGCAGCATCAATCCATACGGCTTTCTCTTGGCACTTTTTATTTGGTATGCTCTTTGCCCAGTATAATTTGTTTACGCGCATGGCACAATTTCAACCCTTACAGAATAAAACACTGTGGGCAGTTGTGCGCTTTCTCTTTTGGCTCTGCGCATTAGTAATCTGTTATTTGGTTTGTAGTCGAGTAGAGCGATACCAGGCTTGGGAGTTGCATTATGCCGTTGCACCGTTGATCTTCATTCTCTTTTGCAAGCGGTATGTGGTGCGGATCCCGGTGATTCAGCAACTGCTGTGCTTCTTTGGCAAACATTCGCTTAATATTTTTCTTATCCACACCTTCATTCGATTTAACTTCTTCACTGATTTTATCTATTCATTCCGTTATTTTTGGCTAATTACCCTGGTGCTCTTTGGCATTTCGCTGGGCATTTCCATTGTGCTAGAATGGATAAAGAAGGGAATACGATTTGACATATTCACACATTGGCTATGCACAAAAAACGGAGAAAGCCGTAAATCAAATATCAAACAAATAAAAAAACGCATAAAAAGGCCGGTGATCTTTCAGATCATCGGCCTTTCTGTTTTAGCGTCTTTTTATTTTTGACAGCAAATGATAAAATGATTTTGGTCGCAATACCCGCTGCACAATTTCCTTCACAAGAATCGCCTTGCTCATAGGTAAGGAACTTTTCTATAAAACGCTCCGTGCGCGGCCGGCACTTCTCCACCTCTGCCTCCAGATGGTTAATTGCATAAATAATCTCATCTGTATTAAAGACCAGCGGTCCCGGCGCTTCTTTCTCAATATCCACATACACACCGCGTAATTGTTGGCTGTATTCTTCCAGATCATAAGTAAAGAACAGCATGGGTTTATGCAGCAGCGCATAGTCAAACATAATGGAAGAATAATCCGTAATCAGCAGATCAGAAATTTGGTACAGATCCTCCACACAGTTGTACGCATTCAAATCGAATATAAATTCTCCATCTGCGGGGATCTCATATCCGGTAGCACAAAAATGATGCAATCGAACCAGTAAAATATACTCGTTTGCTAAATGCTTGCGCATTTTTCCAAGTCCATTTGCATTTCAAAACGATTGCGCACGCGCCAGGTTGGTGCATACAAAATCACCTTTTTATCCAGCGGCAAGCCTAATTGGCGCTTGATTTGTTTCACCTTTTCCGCATCCGTATGGTAAAGCACATCCGTGCGCGGATATCCGGTCTTAATATTTCCCGGTGAAAGTCGAAACACTGTACCGCCTTGTCCTCCATGAATTTTCCTTGCACAATCAGATAATTCCAGCGGTGATTTTTCTCAATATACTGTTGGCGGCTGGCCTGGCTTGGAAAATCAGCAACCACATCCAGTCCAAGCGTTTTCAACGGCGTGCCGTGCATTGTTTGAATTTCAATTTGCCCGTCGCGTTTTACATATGCTGTTTCAAAGTTCACATTATTGACGAAATACTTACTGGTTGCCAAATAATAGTAGTACTCCTGGGAACCTCTACGCACACGCTTAGCATGTCCCGGCACCGGTGTGCGTGCGTCCTTGAGGGACCAAATGCACTCATACTCCGGATAGTTCTTATCAATATACTCATACAGGTGCTGGGGATTGCAGCTATACTTAGAGCCCCACATAGACTCAAAAAGAATGCGGCGGGGGTGAATTTTCTTCGTTCTAAACTGGGGGTACTTCTCGTAAATCAGCGCATTGCGCTTTTGGAGAGTGTTCTCCTCTTCCCGCCAAAGCTGCACCGCACGTAAGCGCACATAGCCTTCCATATAGCGGTACACGTCCACCTGTAGAGTCTCAAAATGAAACTTGTGATTAAAATACTTGGGGCTGTAGATCAAATCTCGCACCACACTATCGTTCGGCAAAGTGTATTCCACATAGACCTCACGATAGCTTTGGTACAGATCCTTGGTGATCTGCGGATCGCCAAAGTGCGCAGAAAAACTGCACTTCAACTCGTTCCCTTCTGTATGGCACGCCGCATGGGCCAAAACCACCTTACGCTCTGCGATTGGATCATCCACGCACAGCACCGCTCGAGTAGCAGAGGCCACCGCCGTATCGTCCCCGACCGTTACCGTCTGCAAATGCAGCTGCTTGCCCTCCTTGCGCACTTTCTTCGCTATGGTGATATGGGAATAGAAACTCACCCGCAGGTATGGGTACGGTTGCACGAAAAATGCCCACACAGTCTTTGCAGTCAAGCGGCACAATCTTGGCCTGGCGCCACAACAGCTTGGCCCGGCGACCGTCCGGCTTTTCCAAATAGAAATGATAATTGTCCTCTGCCGCGAAGGCACCGGGTTCCAGCGTAAACCGGCAATTCCCGTCCGGCTGTGCCTCTAAGCGGTTGCCGTCCTCGTCCTGGGCCCACAAAGCCGTTGCCGACTGCTCCAGCGTAAAGGACAACCGCCCGTTCTCGTACTGAAATCCTGCAAGAAATTATCTTCCGTCTGCAGGAACAAGCGCAACTCGTGGCGGGGAAAGAACTTCATCGCTGCCCGATCGTTCCCAATCAGCAGAGTATGGTGATTATATTTATTATAAAGATTACCGGCCGCACCGGACAGGATCAGCGAACCGGTGGTCAGGCGATTTTGGTATTCCACTAGAAGCACATTCCACCCGGCACGCCCGACACTTGCAGCGCCAGGTCAGGCTGCACAGAGATCTTAATCCGGTGCCGTCGTAGTTATACTCGCTTTTTTTCGCCGGTTTTGCTGTTAAAGACTGTGCCGCGATTGTGGGTCAACTCCGGTACCGCTACCGGCTCTGTGGGCAGCGCCAACCGGGCGCCAGTACTTGGATTGTACAAAAAGGCCTTCACTGACTGCTGGGTGCTGTCGCTGATATTCACCCGTGGAATATAAATATGGGCCAAAATCTCAATGGCCGTCTTGGACACAGTAATATTATCAATAAACTTGCGGGGGCCGACCGTGGTCAACTCCTTGGTCACCTGCTGCTCCGGCGCACCAAACAGTGTCTCCGGCACCTGGGCAAAGAACTGGCCGTCCCGCTCCGTCAGCGGTGCCTGGTAATAGTCCCGCTGATATTCCAGCAGCCGAATCAAACCGTCCAGATCCATTTGGCGCACCAGACATATTTTTGCCGATTGAGGGCAGAAATGTGGGCATACGCCTCCTCGCTGACAGCCTGATCCAGGTAAGCATTGATGGTCTCCAGCATTTGCAACGCCTGATCCCGATCCAATGATCGACAAATATTTACGAAGATCATCAGGTCGATCTCCAGTGCCTTGGTTTGACGGGTGCAGATCCAGCACCTGATTGTCCACATGCTCTGCAAAGAACCGATCCACCATTTGCATCACGGTAATGCGGTCTAATAAGTTTGCCATACTGGTGGTGTTTTGGGTGATGGATTTGGAAGCACCGTCCCGCACCCGCCACAGGTAGCCAACGCTGCGCATCACAGACACCCGATTGGCCACACAATGCATGGGAATGGTTACCGGAATATCCTCATACAAGATCCGCTCTGGGAACTGGAAATGGTGCTTCAGCCAAAAGCTGCGCAAAATCAGCTTATTCCAGGAAGTGGTATCATAAATCAGGCTGTGATCTTCGCTGATATGTGTACACTCTGCAATGGAGTCAAAGGTGCGCTTGTGCAGAGGCGAGTCAAACATCTTGGTAGAATCAAAGCGAGCCACATTGCAAATGGTCAGTTCACTGCCGTTGCGCTGGGCCAGGTCAAACATCGTCTGGTACGCGTCCGGGGTAACCATATCGTCCGAGTCCAAAAAGGTAATGTACTTGCCGGTGGCAAAGGTCGCGCCCACATTCCGTGCCCGACCCAGGCCGCCGTTCTCCTGGCAATGGTAATGAAAATAAGAATACGTTTGGGCATAACGCTTTGCGATCTCGCTGCTGCCGTCCTGGGAGCCATCGTCGATCAGAATTACTTCCAAATTATCCTTAGTCTGTTCCACCACAGAGTCCAAACACGCCTCCAGGTACTCCTCCACATTATAAATCGGAATAATTACGCTAATATCCGGTGCCGTATGTTCCATTCTTTTCTCCTTTTCACAGTCAAGTTGATACTGTCATTATATACGATATTTATAAACTTGTAAAGCCGGATTATTACAGCAAATCGGCCCGTATGCAAAAGCATCCGGCCGATTCTTCTTAATATCCGTTTTGTTTCAAGAATTTGTAGATTCGTTGGCTGTTGTGGTGGTCACGGAACATAAAATACTGCTTGGCCATTTTGCGGTACTTGAGCTTCATCTCAAAGCCCGCTGCCGCGTAGCTGTCCAGGCAGGGCACCAGGTCCTCCACCTGTGTAAACCGGTCACCGGGCAGTTGGGTGGTCATATCCAAATACGAGCCGTGCACCTGGTTATACAGGCCATAGTCAAACTGGTAATACACCACCGGCTTATTTTGGTACAGCACATCCCAGCACACACTGGAATAGTCCGTCACCAGCAGCTTGCAGCGCATCATCAGTTCATTCAGTGGCTGCTGTCCAAAAGGAATACAGGTAACCCGGGGACTGATCTTGTCCTTAAAATTATTCATATACCCGGCAAATTTGGGGTGCAGATAAAACACCAGACGGGTATGATTGCGCCGGAGCATCTCGTCCAGCGCCGGGTCCGTCAACAAAGCGGAATAATTTTTGTAGTAATCGCTTTGCAAGAAGGTCTCGTTATCTACTTCTTCCAGCCAAGAGCGCCAAGTGGGCATCATCAGGATAAAGGGATCGTCCGGTGTGGACTTGTCCTTCAGCACATCCCAGCGGGCAAAGCCGGTAATGGGCACATTCTCCGGTTCGTAGTCAAACTCCCGCACCACAATATCGTGCTCCGGCCGGGAGCAGGTAACAAAGTAGGTCATGGGGCTGCTGCCATTTTTGCCAAACAGCTGGTCCACCCGCTTCATAGCGGTAACGCCATGCTGCAAAAACAGCTCTTCCTTTTGCTTAATGGCTCGGCGCACAATACTGGGCTTAGAGCGCCATACATACAGATGCGAGGTAGAATCGGAAGAAATGCAAATCTTCATAGACAGGCTCAGCAGCATGTGCTTGAGACTCATAAAGGGCACCACCTGGCGGCCGTAACCGGCCACATTCTTGTAGTCCGGCTCCCGAGGGTCCATAATATAATAGATATGCCGCCGCTCCTTCTCCGGCAAGTGCTCCATACAGTATTTGAAGAAATAGTAGCTGTTGTCCTGGGCGGTCTTACAGAACTTCTCATACACCACCCAGTTCTTTTGCCGCTGCCAAAGAGGACGGAACAACATATACAGTGTATAGGCAGTAATCTCCCGCAGGCGCACCGCCGCCGTGTCGTACTCGCACAAGGGGCGATAACAGTAGCACAACTGGCCGCCCTTTCTGTAGTAGGGGAACAAAATATGGGTATCGTCCACCAACGCCTGGCAGTTGGTAAAGAACAGCTGCCACCGCTGCAAAGGCTTGGCAGACACGATCTTCACCGGATACACGGCGCCAAACTGGCGGATCTGCACATAAGCGTCCCAATACAGCTCCTTCAGCGGCAAGTGCGCGCCCAGCTGCAGATCCAGACGCACTGCACTGCCGCTGCGGCGGCGCTTGACCCGTGTGTCAAACGGCACGGCGATCTCTTCCGTCTTGGAACGGAACTGCAACACGCCGCCCACCACCTGGTCCGGTTCGATTCCCTTAAGCGCCAGGTGCATGGTGCACCGGTGGTCCTTGCAATGCAGCCGTTGCAAGGCCGCGCCCCGCTGCAGCCGGTTCATTGCCAGGTCCGGTGTGGTCAGCCAAACGGTTAGGCACCGTGGGCATTTTTCTTATTCTCCAAGAACGGCAACAGCACGAGAGGCTGGGGCTGCCGCTCCACAGAAAAAACGGCCAAAGCCGCCTGCCGATCCGGCAGCAGTCCATTCTCCGCCGCACGGCGAAAGGCCGGGGAAAAATAGTCTTTAGAAACCCCGTAGGTACTTTGATCCACGCCGTAGTAATACGGCGCCTTGTTCCAAGCATTGGCTTTCACCTGCGCCCGGCGGCGCTTTTGGGGATCGTCAAAGGTCAAGAGTACCCGGCGACCGGTTTTGCCACTGCGAGCGATCAACGCCGGTACACACCCTCTGCGGATATACAGCTGCACATCCTCGACCACTGTACGCAAATCATACCGCGCGCAGGTGGCAACGCCCTCCGGTGCGTCCCACACCGCCAGCACGCAGCCTTTTTGATTCAGCACCGCCTGCTGCAAAACGGTATAATCGGCCGAAATGGCGCCATACTGCAACTGCACCACGCCGTCCCGAACAGTGCACTGCTCCAGGGGCACACGCACGGCTTTTTCCAAGTCTGTCGTGTAACCGGGTGCAAACACACTGCCGTGACGCCGATACTTGCCGTCGATCTTCAAGTTGGGGAAGATCCGCTGCTGATCCCGCCGCAGCAGCCGCTCTTGCACCCGCCGCACGCCAAGAGACGCCAGCAGCGCCTCAATATAGGTGCGCGGCACGGTCATGGTGGTGATCACATAAGGAAACGCATCATTAAACTGATCGTGGAGCACCGGGCTCAAATCCCCTTTGAACCACTTTTTCTCCATCAGAACCAGCGTGTGATCGTCTGCCTTTTTCGCCAAAGTGCGCAAATCAGACAGTTGGGTAATCGGCTGGGGGTACAGCACCCGCCAGGTTTTCTCTTTATTCTTGCCGTAGTCGATCACTTCCAGATCGCCGGGGTCGCCGGTAAACGCCAGCTTTAACAGCTTTCGCTTACATCCGGGCTGTCGTACTTAGAGAATGTATGATAATACTCCGTATCGTGTAATCATCTTGCAAGCAACGCCACTGCGCAGGCACTCCACCAGTTCGTCCGTCTTGTAGATCTGGCGAAAACGGCAGGGAGCGCACATCCCATATACAAACCACGGTCTGCCAAATAGGTATCGTAGTCATACATAAAACAGGATAATGGGCTTCTTGGTTAAGGAGAAGTCAAAGAACACACTGGAATAATCTGTAATCAGTGCATCTGCGCAATTCAAAAACTCGTAGTTGCTAACCTCTGTAGGAAACGGCAGAATATGCTGATACGCATCCAACTGCACCGCCCCGTGCAAAATCGGATGAAAATTCACATACAGCACCTGGTCGTCCTTTAAGCCGCTGTCCACCTGCTTCATAATTTTTTTGACCTGTGCCGCATATTCCAGCACATCCACACTGTGGTTGCTCTGGCCCCGCCAGGTGGGCATATAGGCATAAACGGTCTTGTCCTCCAGCCCCAGCTGCCGGCGCAGGGCAACGCCCTTCTCCGGCTCCATAAACACCTTGTTGCGGGGGTAACCGGCCATCACCACCTTGCCGGTATACAACGGCTCCAAATTGTAATCCCGTAGGATCACATCCCGGGTAAAGCGTTGGGCTGGGTCAGGTAGTCCGCTTGCAGAAAATTGTGCTGCACATTATACATGGACTCAATGCCCATGCGCATTTGCTTACCCAGGGTCTTCAGCGGGGTGCCGTGCCAGGTCTGCATATACACCTGCCCGGGGTCGCTTAATGAAATAAATGGGCAGCGATGCATTTG
>ENA-OQAL01000259-OQAL01000259.1-human-gut-metagenome-genome-assembly--contig:-NODE-259-length-13631-cov-1.849970_pt1 | contig 13631 bp, 18 predicted proteins | sample MGYA00242491_ERZ504519 | MGnify/ENA primary metagenome ERZ504519 (study PRJEB26092, sample SAMD00036260) | human gut metagenome | host: Homo sapiens | study: EMG produced TPA metagenomics assembly of... | reverse complement strand
CATTCGACGCTTTTCCTCGTTTTCGAGATTTTTCATTCGAATGTTGTGACGGTTTGGGCGACTGGCTGGCAGAGCAATGTGACAAAGGGACTGCCCATTCGTCACATTCTGTTAGAGTTTGCAGGGGATTGAATCCCGCTTATTCATGCGACATTGGAGTGACAACCTTGACCGCCGCAACCACGCCTAAAAGTAAGTCAACCGCCGCCGCGCTCTCCCCCCGCGCGCACCCAAGCTCTGCCTGGCGCTGCTCGTGCTGTTGGGATTCTCGCTCGGCTGCTCCGAGTTCGTGGTCATCGGTATCGAAAGCGACTTGGCAACGGAACTCGGCATATCGCTTGCCACCGCGGGTCAGCTCATCAGCGTGTTCGCGCTGGTCTACGCTATCGCCACGCCGGTGCTCGCGCTCAGCACGGGGCGGTTCCGCCGCTACCAGCTGCTCGTGTGCTACAGCATTGTCTTTGTGCTCGGCAACCTGGTCATGGCGTTGGCGCCCAACTTCCAGGTACTGTTTATCTCGCGCATTGTCCTGGGCTCTGTCTCGGGCGCACTGCTCGCCGTGGGCCGTGACGTACACTCCCCGAGCTGCTGTCCCCGCAGCAAACTTCGCTTGCCATCTCGGTCGTGTATCGGCGCGTTTTCCCGTGGCGATGGTCTTTGTGACCTCGATTGGCAAGTTTGTGGCCGACACGCTCGACTGGCACGTGGCCATGTACGGTACGCTGACCTTTGCCGTTTTGATCTGCGGAGCGCTCGTGGCGTTTTATGCCGCGCGCCGGACAGACCGACGAACCCGCTACCTTCCGCGAGCAGGCGGGTCTGCTACGCGAACCGAGCATCATCACCGGCATGCTCATCTTTTTGTTTGGCGTGGGATCGGTCTATGTGTTCTACGGCTACGTGACGCCTTATCTTGAGCAGGTGCTGGGCATGGGCACTGTTCAGGCGAGCACCACGCTTATGGCCTACGGCGTGTTCTGCCTGGTCTCGAACATCTTGGGCGGATGGATCGATGCGCGCTTTGGCATGAAGGCGCTGCTTGTGACGTTTGTGCTGCAAGCTGCGGCGTTACTCGGGCTGTTTGCCGTGGGCGACACCATGCCGCTCGCGCTGGTCTTTGTCTTTAGCCTAGCGCTGCTCATGTACCTGTTCTCGGTGTCATGCATCACGCACTTTATGGACGTGGCGCGCAGCCGCCATCCCAAATCGATGGTACTCGCGAGCTCGGTAGAACCCATGGCGTTTACGTCGGCATTTCGTTTGGCACCGCAGTGGGCGGCGCGTGGTGAGCAGCGTTGGCATTGCCTACGTTGGCGCGGTTGGTGCCGCGTTCTCGCTTGTGGCCTGGGCGCTTACGCTGGTGACGATTAAGTTGGCTCGCTGGGAGCGCAAGCGGGCGAGAGCGTAGAGCGAGGTTCCCTCTAAAACGTCTATCGTTCCAGTCGCGACGCTTACCTGACGACAGGCTAAGCCAGCTCCTTTAGCTGTGGTTCGATCTCATGTACTTCGAATGCACGATTTTCCAGTTTCGTGTATCCGAAGTACACGAAATGCGCGTGGAGCAACTCAAAGGCGGACGGCAGACGCATTGTCTGCCGCCGCCTTTTATCCCGGATTTTTATAGATATGTGGGGCGTTTACTCCATGCCCAGCAGCTCGCGCATCTGAGTCGCGTAGTTAGATGCCATGTTGCCGTAGACAATCTGCACGCCGCCGTTGACATGCACGATGCCACGCGCTTCGAGCTTTTCGGTAAACTCGGCGTCATCAACCACCTTGTCACAGTCATTGAGCTGGATGCGCAGACGGGTGAAGCAGGCCTCGACAGACTTAATATTGTTGTCGCCGCCCACTGCCTCAACGATGGCGGGAATGAGGTCGCTGATCACAGTCTTGGGAGCCTTTGCGGCCTCATCGTCGGACTCTTCCTCGCGGCCAGGGGTCTTAAGGTCCTTCTTAAGGATGATGAACTTGAAGACGAAGTAGTACACCACGAAGTAGATGGGGCCGAGGAACAGGATAACCTGCCAGTTGGAGCCCTTGGCTGCACCCATAATGCCGTTAAAGATCAACGACAAGAGCGGGCCGCCGAAGGACGCGGAGCCAGCCACGTTGAACTGCAGGATATAGGTCAGCGCATAAGCAAGACCAGCCATGAGAGCGTGGAACACGTAGAGGATGGGCGCGATAAACAGGAAGGAGTACTCGAGCGGCTCGGTAATGCCGGAGAGGATGCAAGGCACCACGATGGCGATCATGAGCGCTGCGGTCTTCTTCTTGTTCTTGGGAAGCGCCGTCTTGTAGAAGGCGAGTGCAGCGCCGGGCAGGCCGAACATGGCGAAGATAACCTTGCCGTTCATGACAAAACGGCTGACCTCGATGTTAAACGGCGTGCTGGGAGAGCCCAGGATCGCGTTGTAGATATTGATAGCGCCCTGAACAGTCTGGCCGTCGATGGTCTCGACGCCACCGAGCGACGTGAAGAAGAACGGCAAATAGACAAAGTGATGCAGGCCAAAAGGCAGGAGCATGCGCTCGCCGGCACCGTAGACAAATGCACCAAAGGCACCCGTAGTCTTGATGAACTCGGACAGCGCACCGAGAGCGTTCTGAATAAACGGGGAAAACAAAGGACATGACCAATGCGAGGATGCTGCATGAGAGCAGCGTCACCGCCGGGGATAAAGCGCGTGCCGTTGAAGATGGAGAACACGGCAGGCAGCTCAATCTTGTAGTAACGGTTATGCAACCATGCGACGATTGCGCCCACCAGAAGACCGCCGATAACGCCCGTGTCGAGCGTGGTGATGCCGAGGATCGTGCTCTGGCCCGTCGTAAGATTCGCGGGATCGATAACGCCAGTCGCCGTAAGGAACGTGCCCATCACGGAATTCATGCACATGTAGCCCAAAATGCCACAAAGCGCCGCGGTAGCCTTCTCGGACTTGGCAAAGCCATAGGCGAGGCAAATCGAGAAGATAACCGGGATGTTGTTCATAACGATGCTGGCAGCGGCCTTGAGAATCGAAAGAAGATCGCAAAGCCCGGAGCAGCAAGCCAGGGAACAGCTGCCGTAAGGGTGGGACTGGTAAAGGCATTGCCAAAGCCCTGAAGGATGCCGGCGATTGGCAGGATCAAGACAGGCGTCATGAGGACTTTGCCCAGGCGCTGGAACTTTGCCAGCAGCTCATCTTTGTTCATGGGATACCCCTCTTAAAGAAACGGGGCGTGCAGCTCTACAGCCCACACGCCCCATAACAGTTATCAAGCGCTATGGAACTAGCTACTTAAGCTCCGGCCAGTAATCCTTATTGGCCTCGATGAGCTTGTCGAGCACTTTGCGAGCCTTCTTTGCGTCACCGACCAGACGATTAAGCGTGAGTGCCTGCAGAGCCTTCTCGTAGGAACCCTCCATCCAAGCCTCAACAGTCAGGCGCTCATAGGCGTACTGGTTCTCCATAAGGCCGCGATAGAAGGTGCCGATTTTGCCAACAGCATAGGGCTGCGGGCCATTGGCGCCCACGCTTGCCGCGACCTCGACCATGGCGTCATCGGGCATGCCCTCGATAATGCCGTTGTTGGGCACGATGACAATGAAGGTCTTGTTGGTGTTGCGGTAAATGGCAGAAGTAATCTCCACGATCATATCGCCATGAGCATCGTTCTGCACAACCGAAGACCCCTTTGCGGTGCCGACCTGGGCCACGCGCTCGCACTCGGCGAATACGCGCTTCTCACGGCCGTTGATAACCTCGTCGGAGCGAGTGTAGTCGGGGTCGAGGTGAGCGACCTTGTACTCGGGATACAGGTAGTACTGCAGATAAGTGTTGGGCAGATAGTCGGGGAAGTCCTCGAGCATGTCCTTGACCATGGCGTAGGTATCAAGCCAGGACTGGTCACGCTGCTCGGCATCGGCAGGAAGGAAGCCGTTCTTCTCCGTGTACTCCTTAATCTGCGGGACGAGGTCATGACCCTCTTCATCGTAGATGTGCTTGAACCAACCGAAGTGATTGAGGCCAAAGTACACGGGCTCCGTCTTGCTCATATCGCGACCGAGCAGGCGACCGTAAGAGCGCATGAGGTTGACAGGCTGGTCGCAGATGTTGAGGACGCGATGCTCATCGGGCAGGACGCGCTCGAGACCATATGCCACAATAGCAGCCGGGTTGGTGTAGTTGATAATCCACGCCTCCGGGCTATGAGCGCGAACGTCGTTGACGATCTCAACCATGTCATGCATGGAGCGCATACCGTAAGCCATGCCGCCAGGGCCCACCGTTTCCTGGCCGATGATTCCCCATATGCAGCGGAATCTTCTCGTCCTTGCTGCGCATCTCGTAGCCGCCGGTACGAATCTGGCAGAGCACAAAGTCGACATCGGTGTAAGCCTCGTCCTTATCGGTGGTGTAACCAAACTCCACACCGGGCTCCTCCTCGGCGAAGAGATCTTGCCAAACTCGCCGATCGGACGCTGACGCTCGGCATCGATGTCATAGAGCATCACGCGGTTCAGCGGCAGAATGTCCATGTGCTTGGTCAGGGCTTTAAGAATTCCGGGGCACCACGTGGAGCCGCCGCCAACGATCACAATATTGAGCTTATCCTTCATGTTCCGTCCCTCCAGGGTTGGCTGATCGGTGTTCTCGAGACCTTGGGCTCCGCGGTTGTCCTCGGCTTGCTTCGTTTCGATTGTTATTTTGCGACTTGAGCTCATTTGCAACCCCTGCGCAGTCAATGCGAAACGGGGGACACATGATTTCGCTCACGACACAAAATATGTGTAGGCCGACACGTACGTTTTGCCCAGTTCATGGGTAATAGGCAATCTTGACCGATTACCGATTTCTCACCTGGCTACACAAAGCGGTACCATATGTACGGCGAGGTGCGAGGGGCTGAAACATCTTATGAAAGATCAAGAATCTTTTTATGATCATGTGCGAGCTGGCGAGAGCAAGCTCAACGATCTCGAAAGCGAGATCATGCGCTACATCATCGAGCTGCGTGATGATATTGACGATGTCACGCTTAAGAGCGTTGCTGAACGGTTCTTCGTCGCTCCCAATACAATCGTCAGGCTTGCCCACAAGCTTGGCTTCTCGGGGTTTACGGAGCTCAAACAATCGTATTCCGCCTCGCTCGACCGCAATCGATTCACTATCGAGGCACTTCCTCTTGATACCCAGCTCGTACAGACCAAAGATCTGCTTAACGACCGGGTCATCGATTCGGTTGTGAGCCTTATCCAGGACGCTCGCATATCGTGTTCTTTTGCTCGGGCTTCTCGAAGTACCCGTGCCTCGAGATGGCTGAAAAGCTCAAAATAATGGGCAAGAATACCGACACGCTTAGTGAACGCCACGTCATGAGGCATTACGCAGAACTCCTTGGCAAAAACGACCTGGTCTTCAGCGTTTCCGTAAGCGGTGAGACGTAGGTGTCTATTGACGCCACATCGATAGCCAAAACGCGCGGATGCAAGGTCGTCACGCTCACCGGCTTTTCTCGAAATTCTCTCTCGAAACTAGCCGACTACCCTATCTACACCGTGCAAAAAGAAATCCGCTTGGGCAGCATGGACCTCGACAGTCGATTGATGTTCTATTACGTTTTCGAATTGATATTTGAGCGCTACTTCAAGCTGGCCAAGAAAATAAAACTTGGCATGCGCCCGGCTCGACTCTTTAGCAGCCCTCTATATGAAAGGAACCGCGCATGCAACGTGTACTGTTTATCTGTTATGGGAATATCTGCCGCTCGACGATGGCTGAGTCGGTGTTTACCGAGCTCGTGCGCCGCGCCGGGCGCGAGGCGGAGTTTGTCATCGATTCCGCCGCGACCTCAACCGAGGAGATCGGCAACCCGCCGCACCACGGTACCGTTGCCAAGCTGCGCGAGGTCGGGATTCCCGTCTCGCGCATCGCGCGCGTCAGGTGCGCCGCGCGGAGTATGGCGACTGGGACCACATTGTCTATATGGACGACGAAAACGCCCGCGGCCTGTACTGTATCTTTGGCAAGGACCCCGATAGCAAGATCTCACGCCTGCTCGATTGGACCGATCGCCCCGGCGATGTGGCCGATCCCTGGTACACCGGCAACTTCGATGCCACCTACCGCGACGTGCTCGCCGGCTGCACCGCTATGCTCGAACAACTGAGGCTCGCCGAGCACACGAACCGCACCATCGACATGCAGCGAGCGAGGATTTTCTCCCGCATACAAATCGAGCGTGGTATTTCTCCCACTTTGAGCGCGAAACTGCGTCCAAACGGGAGATAATCCACCCTCGTTATCTTGGCGGGAGAAAAATCCTCGCTCGATTACTCGTTGACGATCTCGGCGAGCCAGACGTTTAACGTATCGACCTCGGGGCAGCAGAACTTTGCCGTACCGGGCTCGTTGCCGGGCATTCGGAACTGGCCCTAGACGGGTTTGACCTCCAGCTTTATCCCCTCAGCACGGGAGTCGCCCAAAACATCCGGAAGGGTCCAAGTCGCATACAGAGGCAGATAGAGAACAGCGCCGTTGCGCTCAACGTTGCCTCTCGAGAAAACAATCCCACGCTTTACGCCATACTCGGCCGTTTCAAGCACATGGTTCAACGCGGCGTGTGCATGGTAATAGGAGCCCGATTTAACCTCGATCGGAACAGCCGTTCCATCCGGTCCGTCAACCACAAAGTCCACTTCACCGCGCTTTTTGTCTGATAGTAGTAAAGCTGGCGATTTTGGGCAGCCAGCTGCTGGGCCACCACGTTTTTCGTACACGCCGCCGAGATTGGGCTCCTTGCTGTCGAGGTACGCCGCCCGGGCGACCCCGATAGGATAACGGGCCATCAGCATCCCGGTATCGGACTGGTACAGCTTGAACTGGGACGGCCGTGCCGTCTTAAGCAGTGGGGACTTGGGCTCGGTCACGATGTCAGTCTTGAGAGCGACGCCGGCATCGACAAGCCAGACAAAATCTCGCTGGTATTTCTCGTAATGCGCCTTGGAATCTATGGAGTTGAGCACGAAACGCTTGTTCTCGCCCTCCAACATGACAGGAAGTTGGTCGAAAATGCTCTGCACCTGGAGCGCGCGTCCGTTCGCGTATTTTGAGATATCCCGACGGTATTGCCCGTTCAGCTCGGACTGGAGCTGGCGGACGGACGCCAGGTCACCCCGTGTGTCGAGGAATCGCTGCACGACCTCCGGCATTCCGCCGACGACGATATAGGTCCTGAAGTTTGCCATCATTGCGTCGTGAATATAACCAGGAACCGGCGTCTCGTTGCGGCACGCATCGCGAATCGAGCGCCTCGCCTCTTCGCTCACCCCAATCGCCCAGCTGAACTCCTCAAAATCCAGCGGGAACATCCTGAGCTCATGGACGTACCCCACGGGGTAAGACCTGACGCCCTTGAATTGAGTCCCAAGCATGGACCCCGAGAATGCCCAGCGACAACGGCCGTCCTCGACAAGGAACTTGGCCATCGTCATGATGTCCGGCGCCTCCTGCACCTCATCGATAAATACGAGAGTTCTGCCCGGCGCTATCGACTTGCCCGTGAGAAGCGTCACCCTGCTGATGAAGTCATCAGCATCCCTCGCCCCGAGAAGGCGTCTTTTGCCTGGCGGTTTTCCGCGAGATTGAGCTCGATATAGGTTGCGTAGTTTGACTTACCGAACTCGCGAATCGAGTAGCTCTTACCGATTTGGCGAGAACCCGTGACGAACAACGCCTTTCGTTCGATGGATCTCTGCCAACGATCAAGCTCATCTGCGATTTTCCTGCGCAACATAAGCTCTCCCTTCGCCACGATAAATGAAATGCAGATATTTATATCGACTATTATCGATGAAATGCAGAGATTTTTAGCGCCTAATCGGATGAAATGCAGAAATTTGACCTTACTCGCATATAGAATATAGACGATAAGGCCTAGGCGTAAGCGAGGTCGGGATTCCCGCATACAAATCGAGCGTGGACTTTCTCCCACTTTGAGCGTTCAAGCGCGCTAAAAACGGGGAGAAAATCCACGCTCATTATCTCGGTGGGAGAAAATCCTCGCTCGCCTACTCTTCGACGATCTCGGCAAGCCAGACGTCAACGTGTCGACCTCGGGGCAGCAGAACTTTGCCGTACCGGGCTCGTTGCCGGGCACGGTTCCGCCATAGCGCAGGATATCGATATAGGGAAAGCCCACATGGCAGGCCATGGCGCACATCTTGCCGCGATCTCGGTCAAAGTCAAAGACATCGCCCGGCTTGTGGCCGTGGTGGCAGCGGCACGTCCCCAGCTGGTCCACGCAGCTCACGCGGATACGCGGACGCTTGCCACGCGGCGCGCCGAGCGGCTTGTTCTCGCCCGTGGCCTCGGTACCACTCTCGTCGGCGTTACTCATGGTCAATCACATCCAGGCAGGCCTCGATGGGAAGGCCGGCGGACTTATCCTCCTGGTCGGCATTGCGCTCGATAAGCTCGGCTACTACGCGCATGGCATCGCTCGTCGCGCGCTGCAGACTCCAACCTGCCATAACGCGGCCGACGAGCACCGCCGAGAACGTGTCGCCCGTGCCCGGGAAATAGACCGGAATGAGCTCAAAGGGAATCGTGAAGTACTCCCCCGCTACATGGTCGTAACCGATAACCGCGTTCGTGCCATTGACCACGGCGCTCGTAATGACCACCGACTTGGCACCCAACTCGCGCACGGCGTCCACAAGGACGCGGGCCTCATCGGGCGTGATCTGCTCTGCAATAGGCGTATCGGTGAGCAGACAGGCCTCGGTGTAGTTGGGCACCGCGTAGTCTGCGCACTCCAGCAGGTGCCGCATAAGGCCAATCGTGGACTCGGGCACGCCGGCATAGAGCTTGCCGTTGTCGCCCATGATGGGATCGACGAACACCTTGGTGCCCTTTTGCGCGCGGCGGTGGCAAAAGTCCGAGATGATGCGCGTCTCTTCCTCGGTCACGATAAAGCCGGTGGAGATGGCGTCGAACTCAAAGCCGAGCTCCTCCCAGATAGCGAGACTCTGGCGCACGTACTCCGTGGTGTCGTGGATGTAGAACTTGGGGTAGTTGAGCGTATCGGAAACGAGGGCCGTCGGCAGGTTATGGATACGGTAGCCCATGTGCGACAGCACCGGCAGCATGGCGGAGAGCGCGACCTTGCCGTAGCCGCACATATCGTTGATCAGCAGCAGCTGAGTATTCTTCATGAGGGTCTCCCTTGTTTCGGGTGCGGCGCAGCAGCGCCACAGTGCGACTAAGTGTAGCGCAGGAGGCATTGTGGGCGGAGGCGAGCGGTACGAAGGGCAAATTGTTGCGGAAAGGTTTCGGAAATGGGGGCTGTTTGCTCCATGGCGGCCTAGTTGATGCTACTCATATAGCGCCATTTCAAAACTATGCCTATTTACTACGTTTAACCGCCCGCCTCTAACCACAACGAATTTCTCTCCAACAAACCGCAGGTAGATAGCTTGCGTTTTTCAGAAACAGCTGTTGTGGTCAGCGATGCTGGATTCATCGTAGTAATTAGGCATAGTTTTTGGCAAGGCCGCTTCGAAAGGCATCATCGCAGCCCAAAACGATACCTTTTCCTCCGTCCCCCCAGGGATCAGATTGCCGCTTAGGAACGCTTGCAGCGTCGAGCCGTTACGCGGTTTGGTAAAACCGCGTAACCACTAGTTTGGTACCTTGACATTCATTTCTCATGCTCCTAGATTAGTTAGGCACAAAACAATTCCACTACCTAACTAAAGAAAGGAGCGAAGCTTAGATATGTGTGTTGAACCACTCGTCCTTCCGCAGTGAGCCCGGCGGTGACCCGTCGCAACCGGGTAGACATACCCGAAGCGGTCAGCGCCGAAGACAAACTCGCCAAGCGCATCCTGAGCGGCCTGGGCTTTTGCGGCCATTACATGCATTTTCATGGCGGAGGCGTGTCCGGCAAGGCGCCCATCATCTGCCTGCTGGCCAAGCAACCCGGCGGCGAGATGTCGCAGCAGGAACTCGGCATGCACTTTGACCTCAAGCCGGGGTCGCTTTCCGAGATCCTGTCCAAGCTCGAGCTCAACGGCCTCATCGAGCGCAGCCGTAACCCCAAGGATCGACGGCAGCTCACCATTCGCCTGACCGAAACGGCCGGGAAAACGCCCGCATCGACCAGGCGGCCCGCATTCGCTTTAGAGAGCAAGCCTTTAGTGCCCTCACCCACGACGAGCGCGAGCAGCTCGCCGAAATGCTCGAGAAAATCCGTGTAACCTGGGGAGGAACTGGATGATTAAAACCCTCATGGGCAGCATCCGCGACTATATGAAAGTCACTGTTGCCACGCCATTGCTCGTGCTTGGGCGAGGTGCTCTGCGAGATGCTGATTCCATTTATCACCGCCAACCTAATCGACGCCATCAAAGACGGTGCCACCGTAGCCGAGATGCTTCCCACCGCGGGTTTTTTGGTGCTCATCGCGCTTACGTCGCTTGCTTTTGCGCCGCGGCCGGCATCACCTGCAGCCATGCGAGTTGCGGCTTCGCCAAGAATCTGCGTCACGACCTGTTCTACAAAATCCAGACGTTCAGCTTTGCCAACATCGATGAGTTCTCGAGCTCCTCGCTCGTCACGCGCCTGACCACCGACATCAACAACGTGCAGCAGGCCTTTATGATGATCATCCGCATCGCCGTGCGCGCGCCGCTGGTATTGATCTTCGCCTTTACCATGGCGTTTTATCATGGGCGGCAGCGTCGCCATGGTCTACCTGGTCATCATTCCGCTGCTGGGCTTTGGACTGTTCTTTATCATCTTTAAGGTGCGCCCCATCTTCTCGCGCGTGTTCCACAAGTACGATGCCCTTAACGAGTCCGTCGAGGAAAACGTCACCGGCATGCGCGTGGTCAAGAGCTATGTGCGCGAAGACTTTGAGAAGGAGAAGTTCGCGACCGCCGCGCGCGACGTCCAGATGGACTTCACCCGCGCCGAGAAGCTGCTCGCCTTTAACAACCCCATGATGAACATCTGCGTCAACGGCGCGTTTGTCGTCATCATCTACCTGGGCTCCAAGCTCATCATCACGAGCCAGGGCACGCTGTTCGACGTGGGCCAGCTCTCCTCGACCTTTACCTATGGTTTCCAGATTCTCATGAGCCTGATGCAGCTGTCGATGATCTTTGTCATGGTGACCATGGCCGACGAATCGGCACACCGCATTGCCGAGGTGCTGGCCGCCGAGCCCACGATCGCCAATCCCGCCGAGCCCGTGCTCGAGGTTGCCGACGGTTCCATCGACTTTGACCACGTGAGCTTTAAGTATTCCGCGCATGCGAAACGCCAGGCGCTCGACGATATCGACCTGCACATTACGAGCGGCGAGACCATCGGCATCATCGGCGGGCACCGGCTCGGCCAAGTCCACGCTCGTTAACCTCATCGCCCGCCTGTACGACACCACCGAAGGCACTGTGCGCGTGGGCGGCGTGGACGTGCGCGACTACGACCTGGACGCGCTGCGCCACCAGGTCGCCATGGTGCTGCAGAAAAACGTGCTGTTTAGCGGCACCATCGCCGAGAATCTGCGTTGGGGCGACCCGAACGCCACCGACGAGGAAGTCCGCGAGGCGGCACATCTGGCCTGCGCCGATGAGTTTGTCGACGGCTTCCCCAAGGGCTACGACACCTGGATTGAGCAGGGCGGCTCTAATGTTTCGGGCGGTCAGAAGCAGCGCCTGTGCATTGCGCGTGCCCTGCTGCGCCGCCCCAAGATCTTGATCCTGGACGACTCCACCAGCGCCGTCGACACCAAGACCGACGCCAAGATTCGCGCAGGCCTGGCAAGCTATCTGCCCAACACGACCAAGCTCATCATCGCCCAGCGCATCAGCTCCGTGCAGGACGCAGACCGCATCATCGTCATGGAGGGCGGCCGTATCGCGCAGATCGGCAACCATGACGAGCTGCTTAAGACGAGCGAGATCTACCGCGAGACCTTTACCTCGCAAAACAAGATGTCTGCCGAAGGTACGCAAGACGCCGACGACGTCTCTGGCGACGCGAACACGACGGCAGACAACACCGACATGACCGCAACGCAAGCTCAGACCCAGGAAGGAGGCGAGGCCCATGAGTAAGGCAACGACCGCCGAGCGCGCGCTCAACCGCAAGGGCGGCACCATGTCGCGCCTCATCAAGACGCTCTTTGGCTTCTATCCCGTGCTTTTGCCCCTCGTCGTCGCCGGCGTGGTGCTCTGCGCCATCATCAACTCCATCGGCGCGACCTTCCTGCAGAGCGCCCTGCAGATTATTAGCGAATCGTGGCAGTCGGGCGATTGGGAAGCCGCACAGCCCAAGATTCTGCAGCTCGTGACCACCCTCGCCTGCATCTACGGCGTCGGCGTCCTGTCCTCGCTCTTCTGGAACCGCGCCATGGCTATTGTCACGCAGGGCTCGCTCGAGAAGCTGCGCGAGATGATGTTCAACCGCATGCAGGACCTGCCGATCCGCTACTTCGACACGCACCAGCGCGGCGATATCATGAGCCACTACACCAACGACATCGACACGCTGCGTCAGATGATCAGCCAGTCGCTGCCCAACCTGCTCATGACGATCATCATCATCGTCACGGTGTTCTTTATCATGCTGTACTACAGCATGTGGATGTGCCTGGTCATCATCGCCGGCGTCGCCTTTATGACCTTTATGACCAAGCTGCTCGGCTCCAACTCCGCGCGCTTCTTCATTGCGCAGCAGACCGAGCTCGGCGTGGTCGAGGGCCATATCGAGGAGGTCATGAACGGCCAGAAGGTCGTCAAGGCGTTCTGCCACGAGTCTGCCGCCGAGGCCGATTTTGACGAGCGCAACGAAAAGCTCTTTGAGGTCTCCCAGAAGGCCAACATGTATGCCAACATCCTCATGCCCATCCTTATGAACCTGGGCAACCTGCTCTACGTGCTGGTGGCCCTTGCCGGCGGCATTTTCCTGGCACTGGGCGTGCCCAACCTGAGCATCTCGGGCATGGCGCTGTCCATCGCGTCGTGGTGCCGTTCCTCAACATGACCAAGCAGTTCTGCGGACAGATCGGCCAGATCTCGCAGCAGATCAACGCCCGTGGTCATGGGCCTCGCCGGCGCCGACCGTATCTTTGAGCTCATCGACGAGAAGCCCGAAGCCGACGAAGGCTATGTGACGCTCGTCAACGCGCAGGTCAACCCCGATACCTGGCAGCTCGAGGAGGCTGACCACCACACCGGCATGTGGGCGTGGAAACATCCGCACCGCGCAACCGGCGAGATCGAGTACGTGCCGCTGCGCGGCGACCTGGTCATGGACAACGTCGACTTTGGCTACACGCCCGACCACGAGGTGCTGCACGGCGTGTCCGTGTTTGCCAAGCCGGGCCAGAAGGTCGCGTTTGTCGGCGCCACCGGTGCCGGCAAGACGACCATCACCAACCTCATCAACCGCTTCTATGACATTGCCGACGGCAAGATTCGCTACGACGGCATCAACGTCAATAAGATCCGCAAGGCCGATCTGCGCCGCTCGCTGGGCGTCGTGCTGCAGGACGTGAACCTGTTCACCGGCACCGTGATGGACAACATCCGCTACGGCAACCTGGATGCCACCGACGAGGAGTGCATCGCGGCA
>ENA-OQAL01000257-OQAL01000257.1-human-gut-metagenome-genome-assembly--contig:-NODE-257-length-13640-cov-2.733812_pt1 | contig 13640 bp, 14 predicted proteins | sample MGYA00242491_ERZ504519 | MGnify/ENA primary metagenome ERZ504519 (study PRJEB26092, sample SAMD00036260) | human gut metagenome | host: Homo sapiens | study: EMG produced TPA metagenomics assembly of... | reverse complement strand
CCGCCGAATTCTGCGGGAGATACCGGGGAATTCGACGGCGACATATATTAGGCGGCACCGATGCCTTGCATGCTTGGCTCCGATTGCCAGCCGATGATGTGGTTTGTTACCAGATGCGCACGCGCTGATCGGGATCGAGCCACATGCCGTCCTCCGGCTTCACGTCGAACGCCTTGTAGAACAGATCCACGTTGCGTGCGATGCCGTTCGTGCGGCATTCGGCGGGGGAGTGCGGGTCGATCTGCAGATACTGCTCCGCCAGCTCGTCACGATTCTTGGTGCGCCAGATGGACGCGTAGCTGAGGAAGAAACGCTGCAAACCGGTGAAACCATCGATTTCCGGCGCTTCAGACAGCGAAGCTTCAATGGACTCCATGGAACCGTTCTTCTCACGGCCTGCCGCCTCGTCAAGAGCGAACGCATATGCTTTGAGCGCAATGTTCACGCCACTCAGGTCGCCGATGTTCTCGCCGATGGTCAAAGCGCCGTTCACATGTGGAGCCTGAGCTGGATCGTCGGCGTATTTTTCGGCAAGCTGCGTTGGCACGAACGCGTTGTACTGGTCGATGAGTTTCTGCGTGAGCTGCTCGAAATTGGCCTTGTCTTCTTCGGTCCACCAGTCGTTGAGCTTGCCGTCGCCGTCGTACTGGGCACCCTGATCGTCGAAGCCGTGGCCGATCTCATGGCCGATCACCGCTCCGATACCGCCATAGTTCGCGGCGTCTTCGGCGTTCGGATCGAGAACGGCGGCTGCAGAATGGCGGCCGGGAACACGATCACGTTCATGGTCGGCTCATAATAGGCGTTCACCGTCTGCGGATTCATCAGCCATTCGTCCTTGTCGACGCTCTTGCCGACTTTGGCCAGCTGATAGCCGGTCTCATACAGGTTGGCGGCACGCATGTTCTCGGCAAAACCGGCATTCTCGTGCACATCAAGCGCGGAATAGTCACGCCAATGGTTCGTATAGCCGATCTTCGGCACGAACTTGGAGAGCTTCTCCAACGCCTTCTGCTTGGTTTCTTCGCCAAGCCAGGCGGAGTTGGAAATGGACACGCGGTAGGCGTCGATCAGATTGCCGACCAGCTGTTCCATACGCTGCTTCGACGACTCGGGGAAGTGCCTCTTCACATATTCGCGGCCGACATCCTCGCCGCAGATGCCGTTGACCAGCGAAACGCCGCGCTTCCAACGCACGCGCTGCTGCTTCTGACCAGACAACGTCTTGCCATAGAACTCGAAATTCGTCTCATCGAATTCGTGCGGCAACTCCAAGGTGGAGCCGATGATCACATGCACGCGTGCCCACAGCTTGAGATCGTCGAGATCCGCGGCCTTCCAGAATGCGTTAAGACCGGTGAGGAAGCTGGGCTCATGCACTACCGCATGGTTGAAAATGCCTCGGAAATCAAGCGGCTGCACCTGAGCGGCGGAAGTCTGGTCGTATGCGGTCTGCCAAGCGTCGATCCACGTGTCGAGATCGCAATCGGCGAGCATGGCGCTCAATTCCGCATAATCGGTGGGATTATAGGTCTTCACCGAATCACGGGTTGCCACATTGTCCCAATGGTTCGCGGCGATACGTGTCTCCACGTCGAGGAAACGCTGGGCTTGAGCTTCGGCCTGCTCGTCATCGGCGGCGAGCTTCGCGTTCTTCAACTGCTTGGCCACCATGTCAGCGTATGCTTCACGAATCGGCGCATAATGGTCTTCACGGTAATACGCCTCATCGGGCAGTCCCAAGCCAGACTGTTCAATATGGATGATGTTGGTTTCGGGAGCGCCCGGATCGCCATACACGGCAATGCCGATCAGGTCAGGGCCGCCAGCCGGGTTCATCGCGCCCAAAGCGCGGGTGAGCTCGGTTTTGCTGGTAGCGGCATCAATGGCCTCAAGCTGGCGTTCAATGGCGGCGAGTCCGGAAGCGTTGATGGCGTCGACGTCAAGGAAGCTTGCATACAGGGCGTGGGACTTCTCGGCAGGGCAGTCGTCGTCTTCGAGAATCTCACGAATCTGGTTTTCGGCGTCTTCGGCGAGCTTGTCGAACGAACCATAACGGGAACGGTCGTCAGGAAGGCGATACATGTCGATCCATGGACCGTTGACATAGCGGAACAGATCTTGCGCAGGGCCGGTCACGGCGGAGAACGATGCCGGATCGATACCCGAATTCAAAGTGGTACTCATGACTTCACACTATCCATCTTTGGTGACAAAACAGTGTATCTGAAACGAATAATCGTCATTGTGCAATTTCGTATGTAAGACGCGATTGCCTGATTGCAAGAAACGCATGCACTGTAGGGCGTACGAAGTAGGGTTATAAGCATGATTGAACTGAAAACACCGAAAGAGATCGAAGAGATGAAGCCGGCCGCCGTTTTCGTCGGCGGCATTCTGCGCGATCTCAAGGAATTTACCAAGTCGGTACCAATCTGCTGGAAATCGATGAATTTCGTGCACAAGCGCATCGTCGATCGCAAGGGTGCCGAATCCTGCTATGTCGACTATGCTCCGGATTTCGGTACGGCCCCGTTCGCGCACTATATTTGCGTTTCCGTGAACGATGCCGTACTGCACGGCGTTCCGTTCGATTACAACCTGAAGGACGGCGATCTGGTCAGCCTCGATCTGGCGATCAACGTCGATGGCTGGGTTGCCGATTCCGCCATCAGCTTCGTGGTCGGCGAGCATAAGGATCCTGAGGATCTGCGCCTGATCAAGTGCACCGAAGAGGCGCTCGCGGCCGGTATTGCCGCTGCGCAGCCGGGCAATCGTTTGGGTGATGTTTCCGCGGCAGTCGGCGATGTGGCCCGCGAATACGGCTATCCGATTAATCTTGAATTCGGCGGACATGGCGTCGGACGTATTATGCACGGCGATCCGCATGTGCCGAACGATGGCCGCGCGCACCACGGCTACAAGCTGCGTCCGGGCCTGGTCATCGCCATCGAACCGTGGTTCCTCAAGACCACCGACGAAATCTACCAGGATCCGAAAGATGGTTGGACGCTGAAGAGCTCCGACGGTTCCCGTGGCGCGCATAGCGAACACACCATCGCCATCACCGACAACGGTCCGGTGATTCTCACCGTTCGCGACAAGTGATCAGACGGTAGCGTAAAACGCGGCAAAGCTCCAATACGACGGAGCGAAGCGTACGAAAAGAACGGCCGATGCCCACGATTATTCGGGCATTCGCCTTTTATATGCGTAATTTCGCGCGGAAATAGTCGAATTATTTGCCTTGCAGGAATGAAGTATCGGATGTCAATCGATTGATTTTGAGACGAAACCATGCTTGGAAACGCGCATGCCATATAGTGTTCGATACTTCCGAACGGTTAAGGAGCGTGCAAGTATGGCCACAGCCAATCTGAGTGTGGAATCCAAAGACTTCACCCTGCCGGTGGTCGAAGCCACGGCGGGTGCGGACGGCATCGTGGTGTCCACGCTGCGCAACGACGGCTGGGTCACACTCGACCCTGGTTTCCTGACGACTGCGCAATGCGAATCGAAAATCACGTACATCGACGGCAAGAACTCGATCCTGCGCTACCGCGGATACCCGATCGAGCAGTTGTGTGAGCAATCCGATTTCCTTGAGGTCGCCTGGTTGCTGCGTCATGGCGAACTGCCGAATCAGGAGCAGTACGACCGGTTCATTTCCGACATCAACCATCGCACGATGGTGGGTGAGGATTTCCGTACCTTCATGGGTTCTTTCCCACGCACCGCGCATCCGATGAGCGTGATGGCATCCGCGGTCAACGCGCTCGCCACCTTCTATCCGGACACTACTGATATCAATGATTCCGACCAGCTTGACGAGGCTGCGACCATCATTATGGCAAAGGCACGAACCATCGTCAGCTACATTTTCCGCCGTCGCCGCGATGAGCCGATGCTGTATCCGGATTATTCGCGCGGCTATGTCGACGATTTCCTGCGCATGTGCTTTGCGGTGCCGTACGAGCCGTTCGAGTCCGACCCGCTGTACGTGCATGCGCTCGGACGCCTGCTGATCATTCATGCCGATCATGAGCAGAACTGCTCCACTTCCGTGGTACGTATCGCCGGTTCCGCCCACGCCAACCTGTATTCCGCGGTTGCGGCGGGCATCAACGCGCTGTCGGGCCCATTGCATGGTGGCGCGAATGAAGCGGTGCTCCGCCAGCTCAAAGCCATTCGCGATTCAGGCAAAACCGTCAAGGAATTCGTGGAAGACGCCAAAACCAGCGGTCAGCGTATTTCCGGACTCGGCCACCGCGTGTACAAGTCGTACGATCCGCGTGCCGCGATCGCCAAGAAGTATCTGCAGAAGATCATGGACGCGCGGACACGTTGAAATTGCCTGCCGACGAGCGTGCGCTGTTCGACGTCGCCACGGAATTGGAGAAAATCGCGTTGAACGACGAGTATTTCGTGTCTCGTCACCTGTACCCAAATGTCGACTTCTACACGGGATTGATCTACCGTGCGATCGGTTTCGATCCGTCGATGTTCACCACATTGTTCGCGTTGGGGCGCATTCCCCGGTTGGATCGCGCAATATCGTGAGATGCTTGCCGATCCGAACACCAAGATCGGTCGCCCACGTCAGGTGTACACCGGTTATACCGAACGTGATTACACTCCGATCGACCGTCGATAGTTGCTTTTTCGCTGTTTCGTGGACTTGTGATGCTGTTCGCCAAGCCCTGCGGCTAAAGTATTGCACGGAAACATGCAAGTAATGCAATCACTGTTGTGAAGGAGCGAAGAATGACCGATCAGCGCACTGCGTGGGGTTGGGGTCTGGCCAGCGTGGACGCGGCCGGCAACACTTTGGACGTATGGTACCCGGAACTGAAGCTTGGCGAGGCTCCGGAGGAGGTGGCACGCCCGAACCATAATTTTGGCAATCTCGCCCATGAGGGCGTCGATGCGCGTGGCGTGCGCCGCATTCCGGTGTTCACTGTGTCGAAGCTTGACGAACCGATCGAAGACGCAGCCGACGCATACCTGCGTCTGCATCTGCTGAGCATGCGTCTCGCCAAGCCGAACACCCTGAATCTGGACGGCATTTTCGCAGCCCTCAACAATGTGGTATGGACCAATTATGGCCCGTTCGCGGTCGAGGATTTCGCGCTGCGCAAGCTTGACGTGATGGCCGCGGCTAACCAGTGCGTTCCGGGATTGCCGAAGGTGGACGTGAACGTGCTGTCGATCGACAAGTTCCCGCGCATGGTCGACTATGTGGTGCCGACCGGCGTGCGTATCGGCGACGCCGACCGCGTGCGTTGGGTGCCACCTTTCCGAAGGCACCACCGTCATGCATGCCGGCTTCGTGAACTTCACGCCGGCACGCTCGGCATTTCCATGGTGGAAGGCCGTATTTCCCCAGGCGTCGTGGTCGGCAACGGTTCCCGATATCGGCGGCGGCGCATCCATCATGGGCACCCTATCCGGTGGCGGCAAGCTTAAGAACTCCATCGGTGAGCACTCCCTGCTTGGCGCGAACGCGGGCATCGGCATCTCCCTCGGCGACAACTGCGTGGTTGAAGCCGGTCTGTATGTGACCGCCGGCACCAAGGTGACCATCTACGACAAGGCCAAGGTCGCGGCGGGCGAACCGCTCGAAACCGTCAAGGGCACCGATCTTTCCGGCAAAGACAACATCCTGTTCATCCGTAATTCCGTGTCCGGCCGTATCGAAGCGCGCTATCGCAAGACCGGCATCGAATTGAACGAAAAACTGCACAAGAACTAAATATCAAATATGAAAATCTCCCTCATTACCGTCGGCAAAGTCAAGGAACAATATCTGCGCGACGCCATTGCCGAATATTCGAAACGACTCAGCCGATACTGCAAGCTTGACATCGTCGAAGTGGCCGACGAGAAAACACCCGAGCATGCCAGTGAGGGAGTGGAACGGCAAATCAAAGCCAAGGAAGGCGAACGCATCGCCAAGCATATTCGCGACGATGCGTTCGTCATCGCGCTCGCCATCGAAGGCCAGCAGCTGACCAGCGAGGAACTTGCGCAGAAAATCGACGGTCTTGGAGTGCATGGCACCAGCCATATCCAACTCATCATCGGCGGATCGCTCGGACTTGACCCAACGATTGTGAAACGGGCCGACTACCTGCTGAGTTTTTCCAAAATGACTTTTCCTCATCAATTAATGCGCGTTATTCTGCTTGAACAGCTGTATCGTGCATACAAAATCAATGCCGGCGAACCGTATCATAAATGACGTGCAATCAATGTCGCGTAATGCGTACACAGGTTCGCGAGTATGATATGGCAGGATTGCGATGCGGCAAAATATGGTGAGATCGCCGAAAGATAATAAGTAGAAGGCCTTGCCTATACTAGTACCCCGTGAGTGACTACAGAAGCGAACGCGAGCAGCGAGAACGCCGTCGCCGCACCATGGTGCGGGCGGTGTGCATCGTCATCGCTGCGGCGATGCTGCTGAGTCTGGTTATTCCTGCTATCTACGCAGGTCTTTGCGCCTTTTGGTCCGGTATGATCCTCCCCGGACCTGCAATCCCATACGTAACGAGACTGGTTCGCGGCTCGGCAGGATGGGAACGAGTATGTGGGTACGTGGAAGAAGTTGAGGATTGTGCGAAAGCCGTATGAGGCTCCATGACAGAATATAAAGAACGCATAAAGAAATGTATGGTGTAAACGATGGCAGAATTTGATTTTCCCAGGCAATCGGCGAGGCGCGCGCCAAATACGAGTCGATTTCCAAGGCGCTTGACGTCGACCGACTGACCGCGCAGGCCAAAGATCTTGAAGTTCAGGCGGCCGAACCGGGGATTGTGGGACAATCCCGAAAACGCGCAGAAAGTGACCAGCAAACTGTCGGCAGTGCAGTCCCAGCTGAAGCGTCTCGCTTCCGCAAGCCAGCGCATCGACGACGTCGAAACGTTGGTGGAATTGGGTCAGGAGGAAGAAGACGCCGACACGTTGGCGGAAGCGCAGTCCGAAGTCGAAAGCATTCAGAACGATCTGGCCGACATGGAAATCCAGACCCTGCTCGACGGCGAATATGACGAACGTTCCGCAGTGGTGACCATCCGCTCCGGCGCGGGCGGTGTGGATGCCGCCGACTTCGCTCAGATGCTGCTGCGCATGTACCTGCGTTGGGCGGAGCGCAATGGGTATAAGGCCAAGGTCATGGACACCTCCTACGCCGAAGAGGCGGGCATCAAGTCCGCCACCTTCCAGGTGGATGCCCCTTATGCGTATGGTCGCATGAGCGTGGAAGGCGGCACCCACCGTTTGGTGCGTATCTCCCCGTTCGACAACCAAGGCCGTCGCCAAACCAGCTTCGCGGCAGTGGAAGTGGTGCCGCTCGTTGAGGCGACCGATCACATCGACGTGCCCGATTCCGAAATCCGCGTTGACACCTACTGCTCCTCCGGCCCTGGCGGTCAGGGCGTGAACACCACGTATTCCGCGGTGCGTATCACCCACATTCCGACCGGCATCGTGGTGACCATGCAGGACGAGCGCTCGCAGATCCAGAACCGTGCCGCTGCCATGGCCGTGCTGCAGTCCCGACTGTTGGTGCTGCGCCACGAAGAGGAAGCCAAGAAGAAGAAGGAGCTCGCCGGCGATATCAAGGCCAGCTGGGGTGACCAGATGCGTTCCTACGTGCTGCATCCGTACCAGATGGTCAAGGATCTGCGCACCGGCTATGAGACTTCGCAGACCCAGGCCGTGTTCGACGGCGATATCGACGCGTTCATTGAGGCCGGCATCCGTTGGCGTCATGAGCAGCGTCGCGCGGCGGCCGAAGAGGCGGACGCCTAAAACCACGATTACCGTAATCAGAACAGCACATAGTGGAGGGGTACGACGATGGCGCTGATTTCGCTTGAACATGTGAGCAAGGTGTATCCGAAAGGCACCAGGCCTGCCTTGGATGACATCAATCTCGACATTGATCGAGGGGATTTCGTGTTCCTCGTGGGCGCTTCAGGTTCCGGCAAAACCACATTGCTGAGCCTGTTGCTGCGCGAGGAGGAGGTCACGGATGGGCGAGATTCGCGTCGCAGGTAATGATTTGAGGCGCCTGTCGTCAAGGCAGGTGCCGCATTACCGTCGTTCCATCGGTTTTATCTTCCAGGATTACAAACTCCTCAACAACAAAACGGTATGGGAGAATGTGGCGTTCGCGCTTGAAGTGATTGGCACAAGCCGTTCCACCGTCAAATCGTTAGTGCCGAAAGTGCTGCAGACTGTCGGTCTCACCGGTAAGGAAAACAACTATCCGCACGAGCTTTCCGGCGGTGAGGCACAGCGTGTGGCCATTGCGCGAGCGTATGTGAACCATCCGCAGATTCTGCTGGCCGACGAGCCTACTGGAAATCTCGATCCGACCACATCGCTGGGCATTATGGAAGTGCTGGACGCCATCAACCGCACTGGCACCACCATCGTCATGGCAACGCATAACGAGGAAATCGTCAACTCCATGCGCAAGCGTGTGGTCGAACTGCATACCGGCAAAATCGTGCGTGACGAGCAGCAGGGATCCTACGATTCCGCACTGTACTTCCCGGATGCCGAAGTCGAATCCAAATCGCATCAGGCGTTGAACGGCGGCGACGTCGACTCGAAATATCGTGCGCCGGGCGCGCTTGAAATGTCTGATTTTTCCGATGAGGCGGTGGACGTGGAAGGCGCGACGCGAGCCGAAACCGCGGCGAACGCGGTTGATGCCGTAGCTGCGGCCATCCACAGCGGCAATGGTGATGCGGGCATCGCGCGTCTCGCCAATTCCGTGCATTCCGGTCGCACCGGTCGTTATGGCGAGGCGTTCGCTCCGGTGGAGACTACGCTGACCTGGGGCAAGGGACTGAAACTTGAGGATCTTGCCGAACAGGAGCATGCCGATTCGGCTGCACGTTCGCAGACCGAAGCCAATGCCGACGCGACTGGCTCTTCGCCTGATACAGGCATGGAATCAAGCAAAGCGGCTGAAAACGAGCAATCCGCGGAGCCAACGGTTCCCGCTCCTCCGGCACTGCCGATGCCTCCCGCTCCGCCCGCGCCTCCGGCTCCTCCGGCAGCGCCCGCCGCGACTGCCGGTGGCGAGGCGAAATCCGTCGAACAATCCGATGAACAGCATGAAACGTCCGAAAGCAAGGAGAACGACTGATGCGTTTGCGTTTCATTCTTTCCGAAACCTGGAGCAGCCTCAAGCGCAACGTGCCCATGTTGCTTTCAGTGATGCTCGTTACATTCATCTCGTTTCTGTTTATCGGCGCATCGGTGCTCACTCAGGCGCAGATCACCAAAAGCCAAAGGCGATTGGTATTCCAAGGTTGAAGTGGTGGTGTGGATGTGTCCCGATGGCACCAGCCAATCCGTGAACTGCACCGCGGGAACCGCGGCAACGCAGACTCAGATCAATGACTTGCAGAAACCATTCGCAACGAGCTTGCCGATGATGTATCGCAAATCACTTTTGTAAGCAAGGAAGATTTCTACAACGACACTTTCCTCAAACAATATCCGAACGGTGAATATCAGGGGCGTACGCTCACTGCCGACGATATGCAGGATTCATTGTGGCTGAAACTGAAGAATCCTGAGAAATATCAAGTCGTTTCCGAAGTGCTTTCTGGCAAGGAGGGCGTCGATACCGTCAGTGATCAACGGCAGATTTTGAGCCGGTGTTCGCAGTGCTGAATCGTGCGACCATTGCAACCGCCGCATTGGCCGCGGTGATGGTGGTCGTCGCCATTATGCTGACCGGTACCACAATTCGCATGTCTGCTGCGTCACGTCGAACCGAAACGGAGATCATGCGTTTTGGTGGGTGCTTCGAATTGGACCATTCGGCTGCCATTCATTCTTGAAGGGGCGATCGCATCAATGGTCGGCTCCTTGCTTTCCTGCGTTACTTTATCGGCATTGGTGAAGGTATTTATCACTGATTGGCTTGCAGCCTCCGTGAAATGGATTCCATATGTGAATCAGATGACGGTATTGTGGATTTTCGCCGATTTTGGTTGCGGGAGCGGTGCTGTTGTCGGTGATTGCATCCACAGTGTCGTTGCATAGATATTTGAAAGCCTGAGAACATTCCGTTTTGTACGGATTGGATACGTTTATCTGTGTCGCGTTTTAAGCATGGGATGCTATGGTATGGAACCAATGATGGGAGGCAAGTGACCGAATGACAAGCAAGAAAGCTCTAAAACCGGCCGTCGCGGTGTTTGCAACGGGGGCTTTGTGCGCCACGATGGCGATTGCCCCGTTCTCGTCTGCGGTTCCGCAGGCGCAAGCCAATACATACAGCAATCTGGTGAATGCCCAGAATAAGAAGGCTGCCAGCTCTCAGCGTGAAGCCCAGTTGCGTTCACAGCTTTCCGGTGTGAAGTCTGATTTGGCCGACAAGATCGTCGAGCTGGATGAATTGACAAATACGAAAATTCCTGCAGCTCAAGCTGCAGTCGATGAGGCAAATGCTACTGCCGCTTCGGCACAGAGTGAAGCTGATGCTGCGGCTTCCCGTTTGGAGGCCGCGCAAAAAGATAAGGAAAACCTCGAAGCGCAGATCGAACAGACCGGCAAGGATTATGATGACGCGCATGCGGCCGTGGCACAGATGGCTCGTGAAGACCTGCATGGTTCCGATGCATCCACTGTGATGAGCGTGGTGACAGGTTCCACGAGCACTCAGGAATTCATTAATTCCATGCAGTCTCGTGATGCGTTGAGCCGTACCGAAGCCAATGCGGCAAGTGATGCGGCGAATACGTTGAATACGTCGATGAATCGTAGCGAGCGTCTTTCTGCAATCGAGAAGCAGATCGCCAATCTGAAAACCGCAGCTGACGAAAAAGCCGCTTCCGCACAGCAGGCTGCTGCTTCCGCACAGACCCAGCGCGACTCGCTTGACCAGTTGCGTGCAGAAGGCGAAACCCGCCGTGCCGAATTGGAAAGCCAACAGTCGCAGCTGAACGGCAGCGTGGCCAAACAGGCGGCGCAAACGGTTATGTTGCAGTCACAGGTCGATTCCTTCAACCGCCAGTATGCAGCCGAGCAGGCCGCAGCAGCTAATCAAAACAATGGTGGCAATCAAGGGCAGACCCGGCCAGGCAACAACAATACCAATAGTGGCGGCAACAATGTGACGCCTGCTCCCACGCCTACGCCTACTCCTACGCCTGCTCCCGCGCCGAGTACCAATAACAATTCCGGTCAGGGAACCTCCAATGGCGATTACGGCAATGGCTACGTGGCCGGCCAGTGCACGTGGTGGGCGTACGAACGTCGTAGACAGATGGGTATCGGAACCCCCTCGTACTTGGGTAACGGTGGCCAGTGGTACGCTACCGCACCGTCGTATGGTCTTCGCGTGGATCATAGCCCGCAGGTCGGTGCGGCAATCTCCTTCCTGCCCGGTCAGGCTGGTGCCGATGGCTTCTACGGTCATGTGGGTGTGGTGGAAGCGGTGAATGGCAACACCATCACCATTTCCGAAATGAACGCGGCTGGTGGCCCATATGTGGTGTCGTACCGCACACTGTACAACGCGTCCCAGTTCTGGTATGTGCACTGATTCATCAAGGAGCGTTTGAGCTTTCCTTGAGCGTTGTGTCGCGGGAGCGCGCCGCCTGAATCGTTGGGCGGCGCGCTCCCATGATATTGTCGATTGTTGCGTTGCAGAACACTTCTTTGAAGAACCGGAAAGGAGGTCCGACATGGCCAAGGAGCAAGGCGTGAAGCCGATTGCGCAAAACAAGAAGGCACGCCACGACTATGCCATTGAAGACAAGTATGAAGCCGGTCTGGTGTTGACCGGCACTGAGGTGAAGTCGCTTCGAGAAGGCCGCGCATCGCTGGCCGAATCGTTCATTACCATGACCGTCGCGGTGAAATGTGGCTTGAGGGAGCCAATATTCCCGAATACCTCAACGGAACGTGGAACAATCATGCCCCTAAGCGCAAGCGTAAGCTGTTGCTTCACGCGGCGCAGATCGACAAGCTGGCTCGTCAAAGCCAAGCCAAGGGTTTCACTATCATTCCGCTGAGCCTGTATTTCAAAGACGGTCGAGTCAAGGCGGAAATCGCATTGGCACGAGGCAAGAAGGAATTCGACAAGCGTCAGGCATTGCGCGAGGAGCAAGACAAGCGTGAGGCCTTGCGTGCCATGCGATATGCCAACAAGCAGGTGCGATAAGTGGTAACCGGAAAATTTCCGGTTTCACATACTGATATACAGCGGTGGCCGTAATCTTTTTGTAGCTTGCCCTCTCTAGTGTATGGTTCAGATTCGGTCGAATAGACCGAGCGAGACATAGGAGAAGGATATGGAAGCAAAGAAAAGTCTGAAGGCGGTTGCCGCGTGTGCGCTGAGCGTTGCGATGCTGTTTGCTGGAGCGGCATGCGGCACCAGTGATGGAAGCGACGATGCGGCTTCGTCCGATAGCGGTTCGAAATCGAGCGAACTGACGGGTTATGACGTTTCGTCGGTGCAGAAAGACGATGACATCGCCAAACTGTTGCCCGATTATGTGACGAAGGATGGCAAGCTCACCATCGGCATGGACACGTCGTACGCTCCCGCCGAATCCTTGCGGAGGACGGCAAGACCCCGGTCGGCTTCGATGTCGATATCGCCAAGGCTTTGGCGCAGGTGTTCGGCCTTGAAGCGGATCCGGAAACCGCGAATTTCGATTCGATCATTCCATCGGTCGGATCCAAGTACGATATCGGCATTTCGTCGTTCACCGTGACCAAGGAACGTTTGGAAGCGGTTGATTTCGTAAGCCATTTTGATGCCGGATCGGCATGGGCCGTGAAGAAGGGCAATCCGAACAAGATCGACACGTCCGATCTGTGCGGCAAGAAGGTGGCCGTGCAGACCGCCACCATGCAGGAGACCGAAGCGAACAAGATAGCCAAGCAATGCGAGGCCGACGGCAAGGATAAGCTTGAAGTGATCTCCAGCAAGCTGCAGACCGATGTGACCACGAACGTTGTCACCGGCAAGGCCGACGTGTTCTATGCCGATTCGCCGGTTGCGGGCTATGCCATCGCGCAAACCGATGGACAGCTGGAAATGCTGGGCAAGGTCGAAGGCGTCGCTCCGGAAGGCATCGTCATCAAAAAAGGCGACAGCCAGATGGATGAGGCCGTACAGAAGGCCGTGCAGAAGCTCATCGACGACGGTACGTATCTGAAGATCCTTAAGTATTGGGGTGTCGAGGACGGTGCCATCGAAACGTCGGAAATCAATACGCCGGGCGCGAATAATTCCATGATTGAACCGTCCACGGATGAGACGGTTCAATGATCGCATGACTGGCGACGTGCTGGGAACAAAGCGGGTTTGATCATATTGTGATATGGCAAAACCCGCTTTTTCGTAAGGAAAACGGCATATCGAATAGAGTTTGCGTACTATTAACGTGGCCGTAGCAATCGTTTTCTATGGTGCCTGCAGGACTCGGTTCGGCCGTATTCATACGGTTGGAATGAAGAGAGGATCCGCGATGGCTTTCAATAATCTGAGGAAACTCGCTGTTTTTGCACTAAGCGCCGCCATGATCGTTTCGTTGGGTGCGTGCGGCACATCGGAAAAGTCCGATTCCGCGGCTTCCAGTGATTCTGAGTCGTCG
>ENA-OQAL01000255-OQAL01000255.1-human-gut-metagenome-genome-assembly--contig:-NODE-255-length-13708-cov-2.903026_pt1 | contig 13708 bp, 12 predicted proteins | sample MGYA00242491_ERZ504519 | MGnify/ENA primary metagenome ERZ504519 (study PRJEB26092, sample SAMD00036260) | human gut metagenome | host: Homo sapiens | study: EMG produced TPA metagenomics assembly of... | reverse complement strand
CGGCGCGCCATCGCCCGGTCCTCGATCTTCCCGCTTTCAAGCGTCCACCCCGTCCATCGGCACGATGAGTCGCCAGAACGGAGTCGGCTTGTGTGATTCGATGGCGAGATCACGTTGGACGACCATGTTCAGCGTGGGTGTGCGCACGCGTCCGAGCGACAGACTGCGATGCCAGGCGAGCGTATGGGCGCGTGACGCGTTCATGCCGACCAGCCAGTCGGCTTTCGCCCTGGCGTCCGCCGCGTCGGCCAGACCATCGTAATCGGATTCCGGACGCATCCTTTTCCACGCGTCACGGATGGCCTGCTCGTCCAATGACGCGACCCACAGGCGCAGGGACGGTTTGAAAATCTTCGCGGCCATGAGGATACGACGGAATATCGCCTCGCCCTCACGGTCCGGATCGCACGCGTTGACCAGTTCGGTCACCTTGTCGGAACGAAGCAGTTCGGAGAGGGAACGGTAACGTTGCACCGCGCCCTTCGCGCCGCTCAGACGCCAACGCCATGACTTCGGGTCGATGGGAAGGGAGTCCATCGTCCACTTATGCGCGGACCAGGGCATGTCCGTGTATCCTCCGGATCCGACAATTCCACCAGATGACCCTGCGCCCACGAGATGAGTGCCCCTCCGGCCGAAACATACCCATCACCCTGCCGCACATCGCCCAACGCCTGCGCGATGGCGAAAGCCACGGAACGTTTCTCGGCGATCACAAGACGCAATTCAATCCTTCCCGATATCGAATGGTGCGTCTCTTCCACACGCATCCCAACCGATATCGGTTTTCATCCTCGAAAAAATATCGGCGGCGAAAAAACCGGGGGCATGTGGACAGGAGGAAGACGGGAAAGCCCCGTCGGAAAGGAAACCATCATGGTCGACGTAACCCAACGTTCGGAACTGTCCTTCATGAACCATGACGCTCTCTCGCACGCCATCGAAAACATCCTCGACCGGCATGAGGAGATCCAGGACTGGACCATCCTCTACACGCAACGGGAACTCGGCATGAGATATCCGGGCATCGACTTCTCCACCGCGTCCACACTCGCGAAGATCGCCACCGATCCCGGACTGTCCAAGGAATTCGACCAATCACTCACCGCCGACGCCATCGAACGCATGCGGGCCGTCCCACTGCCGGACCGTCCGGAACAACGGTCGGACGCTGGGCTTCCCATGCCGGATCCCGGCATCGACCCGAACTCCGGCAACGGTCCCATGGGTCCCGGAATCGGAATGTGACGGAAAGGAGACGAACATGGAAAACCCGACCTTGGAACGGATGGAAGCATGGCGCGACCAGGCGACCGAACGGTTATCGCTCTTCGCGCGAAGCAACGCCATCGAAGAGCCGATCGGAATCGGCGAGGAATGCTACCAGCTCGGAGAGGATTGCTACAAGCCCGACGGGTACGACCAATTCCGCTGGGTCACCGAAGACCAGTTCGACTCGGTCCTCCCACCGGGAATCGAACACGACCGGTACATCGCCATGACGAACATGACCGGCTTCGACGACGTGGCCAAGGAATGGTCCGCGAACTGGAACGACCCCGGATACTGGCATGATGCCGCGGCCGATGCCTTATGGTCCAGCAACGACGGCGCCTATTGGACCACCCGCGACGAAGACCCGTCGGACGCCGTCATGGCGCGCGCACCGCCGCATCGCAGATCGCCCTTGAACTGGACGCGATAATCTCATCGAACGCACGCCGGAGAACATCGGACTATTGCATGACATCGTCGATACCGTCCATGACATGGACGGTGAAAGCGACCTCGGGTACTACCGCGCCTACCCGTCCGAAACCGCCCGCGAAACCGTCGGAGAGCATCTCATCGATGGCGAGATCGCGGAGAAAACCATGTACGGCGGATGGAACCCCGACAGGGACCGGTATCTGAGGGTCAACAAGGACGGCGACTGGGTCGGCATGGACCAGACCACCGCGGACCGGCTCGTATGGGACAACCGTACGCCGATCCTGAAAAGCGTCGGCGCATACGCGGACGACATGCCGGCCGACCTCACTGACCGCGTCTGCGTAATGGACGAACGATCCTCCGCCGCACGCGTGAAAGCGCCGGACCCGTGGACCGGCGTCGACTTGGACGCCTTGTTCCAAGCCAGCGGGCCGACCATTCCCGATCCGGATCCCGGCATCGACCGAACTCCGGCAACGGTCCCATGGATCCCGGAATCGGAATGTGAGAACCAACCATGTCATCCATCGATATGGAACGGTTCCGCAATGACATCAACCGGTATCGGAACAAAACCGGCATGCCTTGGGCCGCATTGGCCGAAAAAGCAGGCGTGAGCCCGGCGATGTTCACCCGCATCAAAAAAGGCTCGGCCGTCACCCTCGAGGCATTCGCGCAACTGTGCTCCTCATTCCAACTCAATCCCATCGACTACATGCCGGAACTCCAAACAAAACCAACGAAGGAACAACCAATGGAAGACGTGAAAAGACTCAGCATCGACGGCAAGGACTTCACCATCGAGGACGTGGAACTGCGATCCGGCCCGGCCTGGGCGAACGGTCCGAGACGCGCCGACGCGGAACTACCCGACGGGCAGGTCCTCGGCAGCATCATGCATCGGACGGCGAATGGCTCTGGCGTCTCGCCGGAGAGAAATGGAACCATACGGAACCGGCCGAAGGCCCCATCACCGAATACATCGGCCATGAACCGAACCGCCTCTCGGCCATCAGAAGCCTATTGCAGGCCATCGAGGACCGGTATTCCACCACGGCGGCCGACGACCCATGGGCATCCATGCCGGACGCTCACTCCACCACCATGCCGGATGCCGTCAGCCAGACCCAACCGGCACAGGTCGGGGATCCCTGGGCTTCGGCCTTCCCAGACGCGAACGCCCTGCCCGACCCGGATCCAGGCATCGACCAAGGCGCCATGCCAGCCACCGGACCCGGGATCGGAATGTGAAAGGAGACGGACATCATGCGTGACGACAAGACCGGAACGGACGAGGAACTGAACACACCCGACACGGCGAGAACCATTCCAACACGAAGGAGGAAGGAACCCGAGCCTCCGGCGACGGACGAGTGGCGTCCACCCGCATCGCTGAACCCTGGCGCGCGCGTTCGACGGCGACAGCCTGCCGGACGAACCGTACATGGGAAGCAACAAAAACCGAAACAACTCTCCGACATGCTCCCGTACCCGAATCCGGCATCGGCCGACACGGCGGACGACAAGCCACGCCCCACATTGGAAGGCATGCGGTGAGCCGAATGGAAGGAACAGCCACAATGATCGACGAAAACACCAGCCGGCAGGTCGAAGAACTCTACCGTTCCGACGATTGGGCCGAACTGCGTTGGGCACGCGAACATTCCACCCCACAGCAGATCGCACGGCATCTGCTCGACCCGCAATGGCGGAACCGCGACTACAACGCGTTGGACGAACTCGTGGAAATGACCCACGATGCGGACCTTTCCAGCCTCGACGAGGACGATCTGGAAACCCTCGCGGCCAGCGGACTGCCGGAACTCCGACAGGCGATCATCCGCTATGCCGGCACGCCGGCACGTCTGCTCGAGGACATGGCCCGCACCGAAAGCAACACGAGACTGCTGCAGATGCTCGTCGAATCAGGCAAACTCAGCCAGAACGCCATCGATCTGTGCTGCTGGAACCAGACGGACAGCCGACTGGCGGCAAGCATGCTGACGAAAGCCTCGGACGACCTGCTCCACCGTCTCAGCGGCCGCGACTGGTGGCCATCCAGGAAGAACGCCGTCGAATCCGGCAGGCTCGACCGCAAGGACCTGGACGACATGATCAAAACGGAGAACCACCCGGACGTGGTCTCCGCCCTGATCGGCACAGGCGAATTCGACATGGACAGCGAAGCCGAAGCCATCAGACGGGTCATCACCTCACCCGGGCTTCTCACGGCATACACCAATCCGATGAACCGCAGATACAGCCTCGACCAGTCCCGGCAGGAAGTCGTCCGACAGGCCGCGAGAACCATGCTGGAGCACGCTCCCGTGGGAATGATCCTCAGCATGCCCGACGACGATGATGAGAACTGGCGCACGCTCATCGACACGGCGGCGACGGAATACGCCGGGGAACTCGGCAAGGACATGCTTGGCCTCATCGCCCAGTCGGAAGGCAACACCCAGGCACGGACCATCCTCGCCGGACGGGGATTCCGAAAGCCGCGGCATCCAACGCGGAACGGACCCTGGCGGCATCTCCCGGAGCGGACGGAACCTACGGGTTCAACCTGCGGCTGCTCGGACGCCTCAAGGACGACGTCGACTATTTCCTCGGCCCATCACATGCGGAGAAATACCTATGGGCCGGCAGTGTGGACGCGCAGATCGCGAAACTCCGCGAGATCGACGGGACAATCAGGCCGGAAGACCGTCCCGAATGGTTCACCACGGAGTGGATCGACCAGGCCGAACGGGAGATGAAAACCCCGTCCGACAATACGGGAACAGCCCTTGACGCCGCATTGTCAGGCCAATACGCGGCGTTCGAGAATGCGGTCATCGGCTACATCGACGCGCACGACACGGACGCGGGAACCAGCGAGAACGGCGCGAGCCAGTTCGCCGGATACGAGGTGGCCGCACGCGACACGAACGGAACGCCCATGGCCTACCGGCTCGACTGGTTCGACGATGAAGGCATGGTCCACGAGGGGCCGGAGGCCACGGAAACGGAACTCAGGAGTCTCCGCGAAGGCATCTTCGACAGTCCGGACTCATGGGACTCCTTCAACACGGCGACGGACACGCCCGATACGACCGCCGCCGATACTTCCGGAACGCCGGCACGAAGCCCGGACATGAGACGGGCCACGGTCCGCAGATCGTCTTCACGTCACTGGCCGGCGGACATGGCATGCCGGAAGGAACGGTGGAACTGCTGTCCGACGACGCCGCCCGACAGGTCTCGGACATCCTCGACGCCGGAGGAACCAGTGGAGGACGGCCGGAACGGGCAGCCGGACAAGACCGGGAACGACGCCGCGAGAACATCGACAGACTGCTGGACGTACTGCCCGTCACCATGGTCACGAAAGACGGAAACCACCAGGTGACGGCCGAAGAGGTCATGGCCATGGCCGACCGGACGGAACATGCCGCGGACATGGCCGAGGAGCCGGAGACGGCCGCCGCATCATCCACGGATACGCCGGCGCGAACGGACGCGTCGGAGCCGGAACGCGCGGAGGACGCGCCGTCTTCCGGTATGGAGGCCGGAACGGTTTCCACGCCGGAGCTCATAGCCAAAAAGATCGAGCTGTTCGGCATCAAGGTAGGCCGGTTCGAGGTCGCCCAGCTCATCCGACGTGGAGCCGGACCCGAAGCGATCGCGGACATAGCCGACTCGTACGATCTCAACCTGCGGAACGGCATGGAAAGCGGGGAGGCCCGACTGGCCGCGGAGCGCGAGCACGGATACGCGCCGGACAGGACGGTGGCGGATGCGACGCGGTCCGAAGACGTGGACGATGAGCCGGATATCGACTTCGGTTCCCCTGAACGGGAGCTCGCCGCCCAGATTGTCATGCAGGAGGGCGGCACTCGGCAGGAGGTCCGCGAGCAGTTCACCGACGATGATCTCGACCGGATCGCACGCGATGAGGCCGACGCGGCGTGGTAATGTCCGATGGCGACGAGGTGGAGGACGTCTTGGACGGTCCGGAAACTTCACGGCCCGTGGTCGCGGCCACCATCGAGGCCGAACAGCTCGCCTTCGACTTCGACATGCCGGAAGAAATTGACAATCCCCATATTGGGGGGCAAAATAATTGGGAAACGAAATTAGACAATGTGTCTAATTCGCGTGCTTCCCACGAAACGGAAGAAAACGATGCGAGGAAGGAGACGACCCGAAATGACGAACATCACGCATTGCCCGTACACCGGGATCAAGAAGATGAGGTACCTGTTCATGGCGGAGCACATGCCGGAACAGCTCAAGGAGCTCAAGAGGCAGGGGATGCCGGCGTTGGACGCCTACATGGACCAGGTCCAGAAGGACTACGGCCGGACGATCACCGAGTACGTCAACCATTGGGACAAGACGCACCAACACCTCAAGAAGCCGGGCAACTGGGATCCGTGGCTCAAGGGACTCAAGATGGCGGAGCATCAGGCCGAGGAGATCGCCATCAGGAACGTGATCGAAGCCCTCTGACCCACATCGACCGCGGTCTGCTCGACCCGGACCTGCAGGCCACGGGATCCAGTCTCGAACGGGCGCGTGCGAACGTGCACGCCATCGAGGTGCTGCGCGACCTCGACGACAGTGTCCGCGAACCCACCGACGACGACATCCGCGCCCTCGCCGCGTACGCGGGCTGGGGCGGCGCCCAGAAGGCGTTCGAAGAAGACGGCGCCGATCCGGCGTGGAGCGAGATCAACACGCGTCTTAGCGAATTGCTCACCGACGCCGAATACGCGGACGCGCGCAGCAGCACGCTCACGGCCTTCTACACGCCACGACCCGTCGTGGACGCGATGTGGCAGGCCCTCGGCAAGGCCGGTTTCGGCCGGGATCCGAAGCACCCGGACATGGTGCTGGAGCCCGGCTGCGGAACCGGCAACTTCATCCGCAGCACTCCGGCCGGATCCTCCTACGCGTTCACCGGCATCGAGGCCGACCCGATCAGCGCCGGCATCGCACGCTACCTGTGCCCGGACGACGACATCATCAACAACAGGATGGAACGGACCGGCCTGCCCACGGACGCGTTCGACCTCGCGATAGGCAACGTGCCATACAGCGACGCGATCAGGATCGACGGCACCGTCATCCACGACTGGTTCATCCGGCACAGTCTCGACACGGTCCGCCCCGGCGGCCTCGTCGCCGTGCTCACCAGCCGGTACACGCTCGACAAGAACACGTCGAACATGCGCCGCGAACTCTCCCGCAGGGCCGAACTCGTCGCCGCATGCCGTCTGCCCAGGGAGACGTTCGGCAGACAGGCCGGCACCGAAGTGGTCTCCGACATCCTGATCCTGCGCAAACGCGACGAGCCGTTGGCCGACACGGCCGCCGAATGGGAGGACACCACCGAATTCCGGGACGCGCACCGCCAACAGACTGTTCGTCGACCATCCCGAATACGTCGCCGGAACCATGACCATCGGCTCGGGACCATTCGGCCCGCAGATCGACGTCACCGGAACCAGCGACATCACCCAATTGGGCGGACAGGTCGAACGCATCCTCACCAGCCAGCTCGAAGAGTACGGCATCGACCTGCACGACGGACTCGGCGAACGCGTCAACGAGCCGATCGTCGCTCCCGACAGGACCGTGCAAAAGGCCATGCGGTACACGGTCGACGGCAACGACCACATCTGGTACGGCGACATGGACGGACAGCTCGTTCCCGCGCACTCCCGCGCAAAAAGGGCGGGGAACGCGGCGCATGGCCGCCATGCTGCGCCTACGCGACCGGACGGAACGCCTGCTCGCCATCGAACGAGACCCGGACGCACCGACACCGCCGTGGACCAAGGCATCAGGGACCTCGATGGGGAGTACGACCGGTTCGTCGCATCCTACGGCAGGCTCAATTCCAAAGAGAACCTGCGCGTGTTCGACCCGAACAACTCCGATCCGAGCCTCAACCAGCTCTACAGTTTGGAGAAGATCGGCCCCAACGGGTTCGAAGCCAAAGGAGACATGCTTTCCAAGAGGGTCGTCACGCCGGTGCCTCCGATGCCCGAACACGTGGATGAACCCGTCGACGCGATAGCCGTCAGCCTCGACCGTGTGGGACATGTGGATCTCGACCTCATCGGACGACTGCTCGACACCCGGGACGACATCGAAACCATTGAAAAACTCGGCGACCTCATCGTTATGGATCCGGACACCGGGATGCCGTTGCCCGCGGACGAATACCTGTCCGGCGACGTGGGAGGAAAACTCGACCACGTCGACGGACTGCTCCGGGACCTGGTCGACCAGCCCGAACATGCGCGCGTGAGGGAATGGCTCGCCGACAACGGGCTCGAGGACGTGGCACCGCCCGTGTCCGTCGAACGATGCCGGACGGAACTCACCCAAACCGGGGCATGGCAGAGCGCCACCGACCCGATCCACGCGAACAAGTCCGTGGTCGAAGCCCCCTGGTTCTCCAACGTGCTCAAAGAACACGGACACGGCCAGCAGAGGGCCTTCGCCGCCATGTTCCTGGATGGCTGCAAGCCCGGCGTGGAACTGCTCGGGAAAAACTGGAACGCGCAACAACCCACGGGCAACGACCTGTTCGACACGGTCTTCGACAACGGCTGGTCAAGCGATGACGAAGGAGCGTCCAACAGTGCCATGCGCATGCTGTACAAGGCCGTTTCGGCCGATCCCGAGGCCATCGACGACAAGGTCATCGCCACGATCCTCACGCCGGCAGCTTCAAACGAGGTCCGGTATGCGACGCGTTGAGAAAAATCACCGATCCAAGCCTGTGGGAGGTGGAGGACCACGGCTACTGCAAGGAAACCAAGTGCGATTTCCTCGCCTTGGCCAAGGACCTGCGCGCCCATCCGGAAACCTGCGAATACCTGTACGCGATGGACGTGGACCGGTTGAACCATCCGACCATCGAGAAACGGTACGGACGCTACAATTCATGGGACCAGAAGACGTTCAAACCATTGGACGAGATGGTCGACATGGAAGGCCTGGAACAGTGGAGAAGCCGCCGGAACGCATGGATGGACTCCCATCCGGCCGAACCTGCGGACACGGACCGTCTCAAGAGCCTGCAATCCCTGCACGAACGACTCGCGCGATCGCTGCCCGCGCGACTCACCCACGACGACATCACCGCGAAACTCGGCTCGGCGTGGATCCCGACCGGAGTGATCCGCGACTTCATGATCGACACATTCGACCTCGGCCAACAGCCCAACATCACCCGACGGCGGCATGCGGAGCCTTACGGTCAGCCATGACGAGACGACCGGCAACTGGCAGGTCAACGCGTCGCTCGGATCGAAACTCGACGAGGAAACCATCCGGAAATACGGTCTGGGCACCGGAGCGGGACGCAACCCGTTCGAGGTCGTGTCCGGAGCGCTCAACGCGACCACCAGCAACCTCACCAAACCCGACCCGAACGACCCGACCGGGAAGAGAAGGATCCGCGACCCGCAGGCCACCGCGCTGCTGTACCAGAAGCGCCACACCGTCGAACAGGCGTTCGCGGAATGGGTGTGGACCGACCCGGACCGCACCCGCATGCTGGAGAACGTGTACAACGAACGGTTCAACCGCATCCACCCGCGCGAATACGACGGCTCCTATCTCACATTCCCCGGCATCAGCGCCGACATCGACCTGTATCCTCACCAGCGCAAGGCCGTCGCGAGGATCCTGCAATCCGAGGAGGGCACACTCGTCGCGCACGTCGTGGGAGCGGGCAAGACCTTCACCGGCGTGGCCGCCTGCCACGAGGCGAAACGACTCGGCCGGGCCACCAAGCCGATGATCGTCGTACCGAACCATCTGACCGAACAATGGGCGAAGGACTATCTGACGCTCTACCCGGACGCGAACATCCTGTCCATGACGGAGGCCGACGGCACCGGCAAGGGCGCGGCACGCTTCTGGGCCAAAGTCGCCGCCGGCGACTGGGACGCGGTCATCGTCCGGCAGGACACGTTCCAACGCATGCACGTCAGTCCCGAACGCCGTGAGAAGTATTTCGAAGGCGTAAGGCGGAGATGCTCGACAGCATCGAGACCGCGAAGTCGGACGGCAACGACTTCTCCGCGAAGAAGCTGAAGGACGAGATCGGCAAAATGGAGAAGAACCTCGGCAAAACCGTCAAACAGGCCGAGAAGGACCGCATGCGCGTCGACGGCAAACTCCAGGCGCTGCGCGACAGCGGGGAAAGCAAGGAGTGGATCGACTTCGAGGACCTCGGCGTGGACATGCTGTTCGTCGACGAAGCCCACCAATACAAGAACCTCGCCATCGCCACCACGATCAGCGTGCCCGGCGTGGACGTCGCGGCCGCGCAGAAATGCGAGGACCTGTTCGACAAGTGCGAGTACCTGCGCGAGGCAGGACATGGAAGCAACATCGTGTTCGCGACCGGCACGCCGGTATCCAACTCCATGGCCGAGTTGTACAACATGCAACGCTACCTCGCTCCCGACCTGCTCAAGGCGCAGGGCGTGGAGGCGTTCACCAGCTGGGCCAACACGTACGGCAGCATCGTCGAAAGCGTCGAAGTCAAGCCGGAAGGCAGCGGATACCAGATCAAGCAACGGTTCGCGAAATTCCATAACCTTCCCGAGCTGATGAGCACGTTCCACGACTACGCGGACCTGCTGACCGCCGACCAGCTCGACCTCGACGTGCCGGACTGTGAGGTGGTGTCCGTCGCGGTCGAAGCCACCGAAGCGCAGAAACAGGCCGTCGACGCGCTGGTGGAACGGGCCGAACTGGTGCGCGACGGAGCCGTTGACCCGTCGGACGATAACATGCTCAACATCACGAACGACGGCAGGAAAGTCAGTCTCGATCCGAAACTGCTCGACGTGTCCGATCCGGACATCCAACCCATGGAAGGCGGCAAGGTGCAGGTCTGCGCCGAGAAGATCCACGAGATCTGGCGGGAGCATGCCGAGGAGAAGGCCACACAGCTCGTGTTCTGCGACTCGTCGACCACGGCGTCCGGCAAGTGGAACATCCAATCCGATCTGAAACGGCGGCTCGTCGACCTGGGAATTCCGGCAGACGAGATCATGTTCGCCGCGCAGGAAAAGGATCCGCAGAGGAAACAGGCCCTGTTCGAAAAGGTCCGCAAGGGCGAGGTGCGCGTGCTCATCGGTTCGACCGGCACCCTGGGCACCGGTACGAACGTGCAGGACAGGCTCTTCGCCATCCACGACCTCGACTGTCCATGGAAGCCCGCCGAACTCGAACAACGCCAGGGCCGTGTCCGCCGGCAGGGCAACATGTTCGACAACGTGCAGGACTACCGGTACGTCACCGTCGGCACATTCGACAGCTACATGTTCCAGACGGTCGAGCGCAAGGCCCGGTTCATCAGCCAGATCATGAGCTCCGGCTCGCCATCACGCGAAGCGTCCGACGTGGACTCCACGGTGCTCAGCCTCGCCGACATGAAGGCCATCGCCACCGGAGGCCCGAACATCGTCAAACGCATGGAGCTCGAGAACCAGCTCACGCAGATGAAACTGCTCAAACGCGCCCACGCGGACCAGCAAAGGTCGATCCGTTTCAAGATCGACATGCAACTGCAGCCGACCGTGGACAACCTCGAAAGACTCCACGGGGAAGCGGTGGACGACGAGCCGAAATTCCACAAGGCCGTCGAGATCCGCGACCAGCATCTCGCCCAGGGCGTATGCGGGCTTGATCTCGGCGACGGTCCGATCACGGACCGCAGGCAGGCCATCCACGACCTCGTCGGCATCGCGCACCGGCTCGACCACGGGCAGACGATGGAAGTCGGCGAATACTGCGGGCTGACCGTCATGGTCGCGTCGAAGAACATGGCCGTCAAAGGCATCAACGCGTTCCGCCCGTTCGTCGGATTGAAAGGAGAGCATGAGCATTGGGCCGGCACCAGCGTGCCCGACATCAACAACAGCGCCGACAACGTCATCAGACAACTCGACCGGATCATCGCCAACAACACCGACACGGCGCAAGGCCTCCGCGTCAGACTCGACAATGCGAAAACCAATCTGGAAAGCGCGTGGAACGCGTTGAACACGCCCTGGGAAGGCCAGCAGGAGTACGACGACCTCACCGACCAGATAGCCAAAATGAACCTGGAAATCAAGAACGGCCAGGACACGGCGCCGGCCGGAGAGGACGAACAGGACACGCAGGCCGACCTCGCCGAAGCCTCATACCACTCCGACGGGCCAGCCGAAGCCCAAGCCGCAAGCGTGACCGTGGGATTCGACCCATCCGAACCGTCCGCCTTCCCCACGGCAGCGGAGACGACCGACATTCCAATGCCCGACCCATGCATCGACCCATCCGATGATGTGTCCGCTGGACCGGGAATCGGCATGTGACGTAGGCATTCGAATAAGAGGACGACGGGCCGGAACGGGAGCCAATCCCATCCGGCCGTTCCGATATCGGCAGGACCACACGTGAACCGGCTGGAACGAAAAAGAGGAAGGATCGGCCCCAATGTCCGAAACCGAAGAGCTGAAAACACGGATCGAAACCATCAGAGCATTGTCCGGCCAATTGCGGGAGCGGAACCCGGACGGTGAAGAGCCTGGAAGAGGAAATGACGGGACCGCGCCGGAACATGCATGGTCCTTCGGGAAGAAGCATCACTACAACCTTTTGAAAGCCGAACTCGAAGACGAACGCCGGCTGGCGTTAGAGGACAAATACCGGCTGGGGAGCCTCTCCAAAGACCTGTTCGAAGACTTCAACATCGTCGCCGACAAGGCCACCTCCACCAACTCCCTGGAATCCATGCTCGACCTGATCGAACAATCCCTGGACACCGACCCGGAATACAGGGAGAGCGTCAGCCACCAAACCGGAATAACCGATGGGACGTCGTACATGCGTCTTGTTCCGCAGGACAATCCTGAAGGGATGCTGCCACCGACCCCATGGGGCAGGAAGGCCGCCGAAGAGGCATATCGGCAGGATCAGGTCCAACAGTTCGACCCGCAGCTGAAACTGCTGCGCACACTCGCCACGGGAAGCTTCAAGGACTATGACACCCCGGAAACGAACGACTATCTCGCCCTGATGGATTTCAACGAGGGAGACCGGGTGACCATGGGTCCGGGACTGTCCACGACCGTCACCACCCCGCATTGGCTCGGGGCGGGTGGAATCCTCCTCATCATCGAGGCGTCTCAAAGGGAGTGCCGATGGTCGGCAGCAGGGGAGGCGTGCGCAACGAGAGCGAGGTCTTCATCCCGGACGTGCTGCACTGCACCGTCATGGAGAAAACAACGGACGGCGAATACCTAGGCAAGAAATTCGAACGGATCTACCGGCTCGGCGTCGAATCGGAGGAATCACCCATTCCGAAGAGGGATCTACTGGGATTCCCCAGCATCCAGCCGGACGTTCCACTGCCGGATCCGGTCATCGACCAGGATACGGCAGTGGCGGCCCGAACGATCCGGGACTCGAATTATGAGCGCATGCGCGACGATCGGAAGCCGGCATGCGGCATACGACGGCAGGGAACTCAGGGAGTTCTGGACCCGGGCGAAACGACGCATGGGCCGACAGGACTTCGAAAACTCAGACCTCCGTCCGCCATACGCCAATAGGACATCGGACCGGAACCATCAGACTGTTTCCTCATCCCAAACACCATACGGGAAGCGGGAAGGGGATAAGAAAAACAAACACAAAGCAAAGGAGAAGAACATGGCCGAAACCGCACAGACCATGACCGAATTCACTTACGCGCCCGGCGAGCAGGACATCGTCGGCGACCGATTCAGCCCGAGCGTGATCATCTTCTGGCTCAAAACCTCGATCGCCGCGTCCAGCACGCGCGTGCAATACAGGGCACCGAACACCCTGTTCGGGCTGATCCCGCTCGCGCGTCCACCAAGACCATCCCACTGCGCAACATCGCCAGCGTCGACACGAACACGAGATTCAACCTCGGCAGCCTCGTCTGGGGTTTGTTTTTCCTGTT
>ENA-OQAL01000253-OQAL01000253.1-human-gut-metagenome-genome-assembly--contig:-NODE-253-length-13790-cov-3.942033_pt1 | contig 13790 bp, 17 predicted proteins | sample MGYA00242491_ERZ504519 | MGnify/ENA primary metagenome ERZ504519 (study PRJEB26092, sample SAMD00036260) | human gut metagenome | host: Homo sapiens | study: EMG produced TPA metagenomics assembly of... | reverse complement strand
AGCCTTGCGGCTGGAACGTTTTCGCCCGTATCTTCTATGCCGATCACTTGTCCGGGTGCCAGACAGACCACCGAGCCTTTCTGGTAATCGTATCGCTGGCGGCCGTAAATCAGGTCGCAGTTCTTTTCGTCTTTCAGAAAAATCACGTAAAAGCTGAATGTATGCCGCATGTGGTGCATCGGTTTGGCCTGTGAAAGATCAATCACGCTGACCAGCGGATGCAGAGTTTCTACGCCGAGCATGTCGTCGTACTCTGTAACGGCTTCGATGTTTAATAAGGATGTTTTCATCGTTTTTAATGCTTCTGACGACAAAATTACGAAAGGATTCCGGTTTCTGGTTTTCGTTACTCTTGAAATCTGTGTTTTCATGCAGGGATTCTGTGTTTTGTATAACAACGGATAAAATGGTACGGATTATTTTTGCCATAACATTAACAGATTAATAGTATAGAACTATGACACAGGAAATGGAGAGCCGTATGGCTTTGAAAGATTTAGTGGACCGTTATGTAGCGGAATCGGATGGAAATATTAAAAGTGTGTGATATGGAAAAGAAGTAATGTTGCTTACGGGTGCGGACAAATCGGTATGGCGATAGCTCGGCGGATGGGATATGGAATGAAGATTGTAGTCGGTGACAAGCGGATGGAGAATGCGCAGGCCGTGGCCGATACGATGAACCGTGCCGGATTTGATGTGCTTCCGGTGGAGATGGACTTGTCGTCGCGCGTCTCCATTCTCGGACTGATTGAGACGGCACAGCAATATGGAGAGATAGCCATGCTGGTCAATGCGGCAGGAGTGTCTCCTTCGCAAGCCTCGGTCGAGACCATTCTGAAAGTCGACTTGTACGGTACGGCGGTATTGTTGGAAGAAGTTGGGAAAGTTATCCGGCAGGGTGGAACGGGCGTTACGATAGCCAGTCAATCTGGACACCGCTTGCCGGCCCTTGGTGCTGAAATCGATGCACAGCTAGCTTGTACACCGACGGAAGAATTGTTGAGTCTGGAGGTACTGCAACCCTCGCACATCCGCGATACGCTCCATGCCTACCAGCTGGCGAAACGTTGCAACGTGAAGCGTGTCATGTCCGAGGCAGTGAGATGGGGTGAACGAGGTGCCCGTCTGAATTCCATTTCTCCAGGTATTATCGTCACTCCACTGGCACTTGACGAGTTCAACGGGGTACGTGGGGAGTTCTATAAGAAGATGTTCGCCCAATGTCCGGCGCATCGTCCCGGCACGGCCGACGAGGTGGCGAATGTGGCCGAACTGTTGATGAGCAACCGGGGGGCCTTTATCACCGGCTCTGATTTTCTGGTAGACGGAGGTGCTACGGCTGCTTATTTTTATGGTTCAAATCTGGAATAGAGATAGCACATTATCAATGCGTAGCCAGATACCACGAAGTCTGCGAGTAGGAACTTGCCAAGCTGTTTGTGCTGGGTGCAGAGGTGGTGATGCCGGAATAATGCTCTATGGGAAGCGGACCACGGGCTGCTGTGAAATATTTCTCGGTGTGTGCCTTGTAGGGAACGACTTGTTCCAGCAAGGTTTCAAACTGGGTCAGCTGCTCTGCATCGTTGCCGCAAAGGGCACGGACGTAATCGCCGAAATCATAGAATATCACGGGAGAATAGCCGTCCATACGCTGAATGGAGGCCGTTTGTGAGTCGTCCAGCGAATAGCGGGAATGAATGTCTTTCATCAGGAGAGCCAGTTCGTCCAGTCGGGAGCAGTCGGTCACGGCAATGGTACCGTAGGGGTATGTGTAACTGGAATAGAATTGATAGAAAGTCTGACAGATGGCGCTGTAGTCGGGATTCTCGGCCAGCAGGTATTCTCCGATGTGGGAGTAAGGCATACCGTAGACCATGATTTCCGTGGGACAGGCTATCAGGTGACGGGTCACGTGGCGCAGGTCGTAGGCTGCCTCCAGCGAAGACATGTAGCAGTCGTCAAACAGGATGTATTCCATTTTCAATCCGCAGTTGGAGAGACTTTTGGCGAGGGTGGTCACCTCCGTCTGGTATTCTGCTGTCAGTCCCCCGAAAAAGCGGGTCAGGGGAGTGTGTGAGTACTCCCAGTAATAGCGGGGTTTCGTAGCGGCACGTGCCTTGCTTTGGGCGACGGGCAGCCATCCCATGCCGGTGGCAACCCACAATCAGGGAGTAGGTTTGGCGGAAGCAAACGATTTCATGTCGTTCAGAATGCCCGTGAGACCCTCTTCGGTCGTAAATGCAGTTTTAGTATCTGCCGGGTGCAGATACCGTTATTGACCGTGATTTCAAACAGTTCTGCTTCCGTGGAACTGGTGGACAGAAAGACGAGCACCCGCTCCTTGTCTAGTCCTCTGCGGGAGATGGCGTCTTCCATATCGTCGATATTCTGGTAGAAATAACTCGTCAGGTTGGTAGACCATGGCAGGTACATGAAGAGTGTCCGCTCGTTGTCGGCAGACGGAATTTCTTCTTTTTGGCAACTTGTCAGGCAGGAGAGTACGATGACAAGCAATATGGGAAGCAGGCGGATAAGTTTCATGAAACTTGCACTATTTTTATAGGTGATTTTGAAAGGCAGAACCTGGAACACTTCGCAGTCGGGCGTAATCAGTTCCAGCTTGTAGGTGAGAGAAGCCCCGTCTGTACCTTCCGTCAGTTGGTCGAGCACTTCTTGCGGAAGAAGGTCCTTGAAGCTGATTTTGCCGCTGTTCATGCGCAGATAGCGTGTCTGTCCGTTTGTGTCCACGGCAAGCAAGGCCACGGGGGCATACTGGCTCAGGATACTTCCGGCGTATTCCTTGCGCGGGGTGACTTCCATGCTGCCGAGGTCGTAGGAGATTTCGTGACCATCGGGCGCAAAGAGTTTCTTTTCCGGATTGACGGTGATTTCCGTGTATGTGAAGTCGTAGATGTCCGTACCTTCGGGTTCCAGTTCCTCGTCGGTAGAGAAAATGACCACCTCACAATGACGCAGACGGTCGTAGCATGTGAGATATACTCCGTTGCTCAGCAGCTTGACCTTGACATGATTCCCTTGTGAAGTGATTTCGCAACTGCCTTCTCTGGCTGGTTTGAAAGTGAAAGGACCGTTGCTGCTCAGCACATCGAATTCCGTTTCTTTTCCGGAGATGATGAGCGGATTTTCCTGTACCGATACGGTCAGTTCGTGGACGTCCGACAAATCTGTGTGGTATGTTTTCTGCACCTCTTCCAGTTCCTGATTCGTCATCCGTTTGGTAGATGGAATAACCTAGATTTCGCTCCGCCTGCCTGTATTCCCCAGCTGGTCAAGTATTTCCATTGTGTTGCCGTTCACGGAAAGTACCTGAAATACTGTGTTCTGGTTGCTGAGCAGTCGGTTGCTGTCCGAGAAGGTATAAGCGACAGTCCGGAATCCCCATGCTGGATAGGCGTCAATGTACATGTATTTTTTCAGGGAAGAGTTGCTTTCCACGTAATATTGGGTAGGACCTGTACCTGTCAAGTCTTGGTAATAATCCTGCGTCTGGCAAGTGCCGTCGGGATTGATTTCGTAGGTGTGGACGTGCTTCCAGCCGTATCCCACTACGGCCTCTTCGAAGCGGGCGGAAGAAATGGGGGTGAGAGACGCTGGCTCACATTCTCCGTTTTCATTGAATGTGAAAGTTGGAAAGTTTACGTCGTCGTGATTGCAGCTGGTGAAACAGAAGATGCTCAGGAATACCAGCAGGATGCCAGTGAGTTGTTTCGTGTACATGATGGATAAAGTGTTAAGTGTTTTCTTTTTTCCAGAATAAGTCAATGAATATACGCTGTAAGAGAATCAGTATGGCCAGTATGCAAACGGTGTATTGCAGAAACGCTTCCTGGCTTTTGAGCCCATAATAAAGGCCAATAATGAAACACAACTGACAGAGATAACCTAAATTCTTGAGTAACATAGTTTTTTTGATAAAGGTTTGATTCTCAAAAGTTAGCATAAAATGCTGGAATAACCTCGAAAAAATTGAAGAATGACGCTAATTGTCTTAACATCAATGTCGTTACGGTGACAAACGATGACAAGACGGAAAAGTGTAAAACGCAAAGAAAAGCGGAATATAGAAAGAGCACGGTTTTCAAATCGTTACCCAAGAAAAGGTAATATTTAACACAGGCAGGATGCTTTTGCACCGTTTGTCACCGATTTGCGTATCAAGGTATAACTCGTTGATATTTAACTTTGCAACAAAAAAACGAGTATGGCAAGAAGTACGTTCAAAGTGCTGTTTTACGTAAACGGCAGCAAGGAGAAAAACGGTATTGTCCCCATCATGGGACGAGTGACAATTAACGGTTCGGTAGCGCAGTTCAGCTGCAAGCAGACCATCCCGAAAACACTTTGGGATGTGAAAGGCAACCGAGCCAAAGGCAAGAGTGCCGAAGCGAGGGAAATCAACCTCGCTTTGGATAACATCAAGGCGCAAATCATCAAGCATTACCAGCGCATTTCAGACCGTGAGGCATACGTTACGGCAGATGGTGCGCAATGCCTATCAGGGTATAGGCAGCGAGTACGAGACACTGCTTGGGGCGTTCGACAAGGATAACATCACTTTCCAAAAGCGAGTGGGTACAGACCGTGTCAAGGGTACTTATTTGGCGAGGGTTCGGGCAAGAAACCATGTGGCAGCGTTCATCAAGGCGAACTACAAGCGTAGCGACCTGTCCATGCTTGAACTGACACCCGACTTCATCAAGGAGTTTGCCGTGTTCCTTTCCACTGACAGAGGATTGCAGAACGGCAGTATCTGGACCAACTGCATGTGGCTGAAAGGTGTGGTGATGCGTGCGCATTTTAACGGTCTTATTCCAAGAAATCCGTTTGCGCAGTTTCATATCAGTCCCAACATCAAGGAACGTGAATATCTGACGGAAGACGAGCTGAAAACACTGATGACACACGAGTTTGCGGACAGCAAGCTATCCTATATCCGTGACATCTTCGTGTTCGCCAGCTTTACGGCACTTTCATTCGTTGATATAAAGGAACTGACTACCGATGACATAGTGGAGGTGAACGGTGATAAGTGGATAATCTCCAAACGGCACAAGACTAAAATCCCTTTCCAAGTGAAACTGCTTGACATCCCTTTGCAGATTATCAAGCGTTACGAACCGTTCCAAACGGACAAGTCCATATTTCCCAATCTGAACTACTGGTCTATCTGTAAACCGCTGAAAAAGATGATAAAAGAGTGTGGTATCAGGAAAGCAATTTCATTCCATTGCTCAAGGCATGGATTTGCCACCCTTGCCCTCAGTAAAGGTATGCCGATTGAAAGTGTCAGCCGTGTATTGGGACATACGAACATAGTCACGACCCAACTCTATGCGAAAATAACCACGCAGAAGATAGACCACGACCTGACCATGTTCGGGAACAAGCTAAATCAATCATTCGGGAACACTCCAATGGCATAGTATATGAAAAGGAACATCATCAGCATAGATGAGTACGGCAAAGTAGCCCTGCCGACCGATATACAAGCAACCGCCATGAGCGAATGGGAACTCTGCGACCTGTTCGGAGTAACCGCCCCGACCATCAAAGTAGGGATAAAGGCTCTCTGTAAGAGGGGAGTTTTGAACGAGTACGAGATAAAGCGTACCATCCGCCTGTCCGACAAGTGCAGCATGGAGGTTTACAGCCTTGAAACGATAATCGCCCTTGCGTTCCGTTTTGGTACATACGGGGCGAAGCAGGTGCGCAATGCCGTTCTTGAAAGGTTGTACTTGCGAAAAGAGAAAACAAGCATCTTCTTTTCACTGAATACCAACGGCATAGCCAAAGCCGAATACTTCTCGTAGCTGAATGGCTGACACAATTCACTCGGTAAGTCAGTAATTCAATAAGTCAGTACGACAGAACGACAGACACTTTGATTTTTCTCCCGAAAAGCGTAATCCCCACATTCGTTTTTCGGGATTTTTTTTCATTTGTCCTGCCCGACTTCCGCCCCATGACATTGAAAGTTTTTTCTTTGGGGGCTATTTGTCACCGTTCTGCCGCATTTTGCGTAACAACTTATCCGATAAATGCTTATACTTTTGTAGCTGGTATTTTTCAAACTTAAAACCATTTGATTATGTCAGCTAACAAACAAAAGACAGCCACAGACCGCCATCGGATGACGGCATGGCAAAGGAAGAATTTATCCGAGTGGGGACAACGCTCTACAAGATTGTGGAGCAACCCAAACTGAATGGAGGGTATGTAAGGAAACGCATCGTGTGGAACAACGAGACCCTGCGCCAAGACTCTGGCAAGGACTACATCGGAAGCGTTCCCAAGTATGACGGCTTCTGCACCGTCCCCGAACATCTGAATTACCGCCCCATAGTCGGCAAGTTCCTTAACCTCTATGAACCGATAGACCACCACCCAAAGGAGGGCGATTTCTCGTATATCCGTTCATTGGTACGGCACATCTTCGGGGAACAGTACGAATTGGGGATGGATTATCTGCAACTGCTTTACCTGCAACCCATCCAAAAGCTGCCTATTCCGCTGTTGGTGTCGGAAGAACGCAACACAGGCAAAAGCACATTCCTGAATTTTCTGAAACTCCTCTTTCAGAACAATGTAACCTTTAACACCAACGAGGACTTCCGAAGCCGGTTCAATTTCGATTGGGCCGGCAAGTTGCTTATCGTGGTGGATGAGGTGCTGCTCAACCGCCGGGAGGACAGCGAAAGGTTAAAGAACCTCAGCACCACACTATCCTACAAGGTGGAAGCCAAAGGCAAAGACCGTGACAAGATAGCGTTCTTCGCCAAGTTCGTGCTATGCTCCAACAACGAGTATCTGCCCGTAATCATAGATGCAGGAGAAACACGTTATTGGGTGCGCAAGATAGACCGCTTGCAGTCCGATGATACCGACTTCCTGCAAAAACTGAAAGCGGAGATACCCGCCTTTCTCCATTTCCTGCAACACGGAACACTATCCACCGAAAAGGAAAACCGGATGTGGTTTGCTCCCTCGTTGCTGCATACCGAAGCCTTGCAGAAGATTATCCGCAGCAACCGCAACCGATTGGAGATAGAGATGCACGAACTGATACTTGACATCATGAAGAGTGTCGGCACAGACACTTTCTCGTTCTGCTATGACGACATCCTTCTTTTATTGGCTCAATCGCAGATAAAAGCGGAGAGACACCAAGTAAGAAAGGTATTGCAAGAGTGCTGGAAGCTGACACCTGCACACAACACCCTCACTTATACCACCTATCAAGTGAGTTGCAGCCGTGAATACCGTTACTCTCCCATTGAGACAACAGGAAGATATTACACTGTCACGAAAGAGTTTTTGCAAACACTCTGATTATTTTGATGAAATGATGAATAGAGGTATAACCATACTGAAGAACAATGATATATGCTCTCATCAAATTTTCATCAGGAAAGAATTACCGATGAAAAGAGAAAATAAGGCGGATATACCATACAGGACACCGCCAATGATGATTTTCTCTTTTAGCAGGTAGTTCTGATAAAGGAATGATGAATTGGTATATGATTAAAATACAGATACTTATATCCAACATTCATCAAATTATCGTTTTCATCATAACAATTAAATCCTACAGAGATCATGAACATACAGGAGGCAAAACAAATCAGAATTGCAGACTACCTGCAAAAATTGGGCTACACGCCCGTAAAGCAACAAGGCAATAGCCTTTGGTATAAATCACCGTTGAGAGAGGAAATAGACGCCTCGTTCAAGGTAAACACCGAACTTAATCAATGGTACGATTTCGATGCGCCCATATAGGCTACACAATAAATATCTCTATGGCAAGAGATTAGGTTAGAGTTCAACAGACCTATCCTCAACGACTTAGCTGGAGGAGAAATCCAAAGGTGACAAAAGCATGTCGGTAAAGTCATTAGTCAGCTAAATACCAAGCTGCGACTGCATGGCGAGAGGAAAAGACAGACACAAGGATGAAGCCTGATTGGTTGAACGATAGTTCTGCTGCACACGTACCAGCCCCGACGAAAGGTATTTGATTCACGTCGGGCTGAAGCACCCCATGTAAACCGAAATTACAATGGAGCAGGAGCTGGCTTCAGAGCAACCACAATAAGTGGAATAGGAACGTAAGTCGCATCCGACAGTCTGCCGAGCCAAACAGTTATTGTGAAAGCAAATGGGGATTCCCTAAATCAGAATGCCGTAAGGCTATGGGCATAGGACCCTGAATATCTGACATGGGAACGGAGCTTCCGTAGTAGTCCGAGCAAGGGAAAGCCTTGTACATGGCGAAGGGAAGCAGTTAGATAACTTAATACAAATAATGGAAAATGTGTGAGACATTATGAGAAGTCCTGAGCAAGTATTAAAAGCTTTAAACAAGCATGGTAAAGTTTCGGATTACAAGTTCGAAAGGCTGTACCGTATCTTATTCAATGAGGAGATGTTTCATGTTGCTTACCAGCGTATTTACGCCAAACCAGGCAATATGACACCCGGTACGGATGGGAAAACCATCAATCGGATGAGTCTTCAAAGAATAAACAAAGTCATTGCATCTTTGAGAGATGAGTCTTACAAGCCTAATCCGGCAAAAAGGATATACATACCCAAGAAAAACGGTAAGAAAAGACCGCTTGGAATTCCTTCCTTTGAGGACAAACTTGTACAGGAGGTGGTGCGCATGATTCTTGAAGCCGTCTATGAAGAGGTGTTTGCAAACACCTCACATGGATTCAGACCAAACAGAAGCTGCCATACCGCATTGACCCATATCCAAAAGACATTTACAGGTACAAAATGGTTTGTGGAAGGAGACATTAAAGGATTCTTCGACAACATAGACCACAATGTATTGATTGCAACTTTGCGGAAACGGATTGCCGATGATAGATTTCTAAGGCTTATCCGCAAGTTGTTGAATGCGGGATATATTGAAGACTGGAAGTTTCATAATACAAACAAGGGAACTCCACAAGGCGGTAATATCAGTCCTATACTGGCAAACATTTATCTTGATAATTTTGACAAGTATATGGAAGAATACGCCCTACGCTTCAATAAGGGAAAGAAAGACACATCACCAAAGAATACAAGCAACTTAGCGATAAGATGCAACGCATCCTTAAAAGCATCAAGAACATACAGGATGCAGATGTCAGATTACAGCTTAGGGATGAGTATGAGAAACTGAGACGTGAAAGGCAAAAGATTGAGAGCAGAGACAGTATGGATGAAACATACAGAAGGCTTCGATACGTAAGATACGCAGATGATTTCCTCATTGGTGTTATCGGAAGCAAGGCAGAGTGCGTTAAAATCAAGTCGGACATTACCAAGTATATGGAAGAAAACCTCAAGCTGGAACTGTCACAGGAAAAGACATTGATAACAAACGCACAAAAGCCCGCGAAATTTCTTGGCTTCGATGTTTCAGTCCGTAAGTCTGATGCTATCAAGCGGGACAAGAACAATGTGCCAGCCCGTTATTACAACGGTAAGATAGTCCTAAAGGTCGCCATAGAAACGGTGCGGAACAAACTGGAAGAATACAGCGCCATCAGATACAAGGTAGAAAATGGCCGACAAGTTTGGTTTGCAAAGTTCAGAGGCAATCTTATGAAGAAGAAAATCGAGGACATAGTGGCGGCATATAACTCTGAAATCAGAGGGTTCTACAACTACTACTGCATTGCCAACAACGTGGCATACGCGCTCTCAAAGTTTGGATACATCATGGAGTACAGTATGTACCATACCATTGCAGGAAAAACCAATAGCACTGTAAGCAAAGTCATTGACAAATATAAGGTTGGGAATGACATTATAGTGCCATATCAGGATGCAAAAGGTAAATTACGGTACAGGAAATTCTATAATGAGGGATTCAAACGTAAACCACCAATGTACTATACGGAGGTAAACGACTTATACTACACAATCGCAATTCCACAGCCGACACTTACTGAGCGATTGGATGCGAGAACATGTGAATTATGTGGAAAAGTCGGACCTGTAGTCATGCGTCATGTCAGAAAGCTAAATCAGCTTAAAGGAAAAACTGAATGTGACAGGCTGATGCTTGAAAAGCATAGGAAGACATTGGTTGTCTGTGAAAAGTGTTATGCCAAAATACACAGCCATGCTAAATAAAGTCATGTTATCAACGGAGAGCCGTATGCGTGGAGACATGCAAGTACGGTTTGGGGGCAGGTACGGGAAAACCTACTGCCGAAAGGCAGTAAGGCGTTCTGTACCGAGCCTACGACTTGGTAAAGGCGGCAACATCATCGCATTGGCAGAGGAACTATATGCGTCCGATTACGTGCCTTATTTGCTTAACAAGATAGCGGAACGAGTACCGCACATCCGTCCCGTATCTTTCTCTTTTTCGTCAGCAAGCATCCGAACCAAGTTTCCAACAGTTGGAGGTTGGAGAACTTACCCATCCGGCATTATTCAATTATTTGCAGGAACGGGGTATAGACACCGCACTGGCAAAGCCGGAATGTAAGGAACTGCACTTCATCCATAACGGCAAGCCCTATTTCGCTATCGGCTTCCCGAATGTGGCAGGAGGATATGAAGTGCGTAACCCTTTCTTCAAGGGCTGCATCGCACCGAAAGACATCAGCCATATCCGTCAGCAGGGAGAGCCGAGAGAGAAATGCCTCGTGTTCGAGGGCATGATGGACTACCTGTCATTCCTCACGTTACGGATGAAGAACTGCCCGACTATGCCGAACCTTGACGGGCAGGATTACGTCATTCTCAATTCGGTTGCCAATGTTTCCAAAATCATAGACGTGCTGCACGGGTACGGGCGCATCCACTGCCTGCTTGACAATGACGAGGCAGGAAGAAAGGCATATTGGGAATTGGCAAGAGAGTTCAGCGGACGTATCCGCGACTTCTCCGACAACTACAACGGACACAAAGACCTGAACGATTACCTATGCGGTAAGCCTTTGTCCCAATCGGCAGAACCGATGACAGAGAAGAAGCAAGTCCAATCCGTAAGACGGATGATACAGCCACCGAAAAAACGAGGGGTGAAGATGTAGAGGGAAACAGGCTCGCGGCGGCATGGATATTTACTAGCGGAAAATACCGTAGCTTATTAGGGAATTTGTCCGAGCCGCATTGCATGGCAACGCTGAAAATTCCCCAATAAGCCAAAGAGGTTGCACCTCTCTGGACTCTCCGAAGCCAACGGCAACAGCCGTACAAAAGTAATAATCAAACGATGTTAAACAAGCAAACAATAAAGGAAAATCATATATAGGATTCGTAGTATTACACATGGAAAAAGGCGCACGGTTCCGACAGTGGGACAACCGCCCACATCGAGCGTTTCATCATCCCGAAGAACGCAGACCCGACAAGGACACACCTTAACCGAAAACTCATCACATACCCCGATGGGATAAAAGACCGTTCTGCAGCCATCCAAAGACGATTGGAGGAAGCGGGACTGACACGTAAAATCGGGAACAACCAAGTACGGGCAATCCGTATCAATGTGTCGGGAACACATGAAGACATGGAGCGCATCGAAAAAGAAGGCAGACTTGACGAATGGTGTACCGACAATATAAGATACTTTGCGACCTGTTCGGCAAGGAGAACATAGTGGCAGCGCATCTGCACAGGGATGAGGAAACGCCGCACATACACGTCACGCTCGTTCCGATAGTCAAGGGAGAGCGCAAGCGCAGGAAACGGGAGAAACAGGTGAAGAAACGCTACCGCAAGAAACCTGCCGACACCGTAAGACTCTGTGCCGATGACATCATGACACGGCTGAAACTGAAATCCTACCAAGACAGTTATGCCGTTGCGATGGCGAAATACGGATTGCAGCGTGGCATAGAGGGTTCAAAGGCACGGCACAAGTCCACGACACAGTATTATCGGGACACCCAACGGCTTGCCGACAGTCTGAAAGCGGAGGTGGTGGACTTGCAGCAGCAGAAAGAAACGGCACAGGAGGAACTCAAACAAGCCAAGAAAGAGGTACAGACCGAGAAGCTGAAAGGCGCAGCCACGACCGCAGCGACCAACATAGCCGAAAGCGTGGGTTCTCTTTTCGGAGGTGGAAAGATGAAAGCCTTGGAACGCAGGAACGAGGATTTGCAAGACCGCATCCTTAAACTTGAAGAAGAAGCCCGACAGAGGGAGAATCAGCAAGCCAAGCAGATACAGGATATAAAAAACGCTTATGAACAACAGAACAGCAAACTGTTCGAGTTTGTGGATTTTGTCAAACGTTATTTTCCCTATGTGGAAAAGCTTATGCCAACAATTAAGTTTTTGCGTGATACTCTGAACTTCGGGGATGCTGTTATTAGAAAACTATGCACATTCAAAGATGTTTCCATAAAAGGCGAACTGTATTCGCGCGAGTTTAACCAACATTTTAGGGCAGACAAAACGATATGTTCACTAAAAAGAAGACAAGGAGGGCAATTTCAACCTCAACATAGACGGTGTTTCACATGTAAGTTGGTTCAGACGCAAGAAAGACGAGTTTATGCAATCATTGGGAGTGCCGACAAACAGACAAAATTGAGGTATTCAGTTGTAAGTCATAAGAAAATCCGTGATGATAGAATATTACACCACGGATTTTTTTTGTACTTTTGCAAAACTAAAAAGTCATGTATGGAAATTAAAATTATCCGCAAAAGTGGATGTGCTATAATATGTTCATTATGTTTTATTGCCTTATGTATGCCTTTTATTGACATACATAATGACATGGAAAGTACAATGTATTCTGATGTAAAAGAGGCAAAAGAATATGAAATAGATTACGAGTGTATGAAATACCTTGACAAACATCCCAATGGGGAACATAGTCAAGAAGTTTCAGATATCTTATTATCTAAAAATGAAAAAAGATGGAGATGTGGTAAGGACATATAAATTGGGTCGTCGCTATACATCTTTGAAGGTGGGAACAGAATTAAAGGAATTAGCTTACAAAATAGCAGAAACTAAAAAACGATTATTATTCCTGGAGTCAATATATCGAAGTTTGTGACTCTATAGACATTAAAGATGCTCGTGAAGGTTAAATGCCTTTATTCATTAACACACATTTTTCTATTTAATTAAAGAATACAATTGAGTTCCCCAATAATATGAAAAATAATAAGTTCGCTATTTTTTATTCATGGCAATCATATATCGGAGGTATGCGAACCGAGTATACATAAAGGATAAAATAATTTCAGCATTTAAAGAATTAAATATTGATATAGAACTTCTTGAGGATTCAAGGGGAACTACAGGTGCACCAGATATCCCAAATACTATTTTAACAAAAATAGTCCAATCAGACATTTTTGTTTGTGATATTACTCCAGCATATATACTTGACATAAATAAAAAATAAGAAACGTGCGCTTCCAAATCCAAATGTTATGTTCGAATTAGGCTTTGCTGTTCATTCATTAGGTTGGGAAAGAGTTATTTGTGTGTGTAATGAAGAGTATGGAAATATTGAAACTCAACCTTTTGACATATCTAAGCATCGTATCATTACATACCGTAAAAAAGACGGTGAAAAGAAATCTGCTAAATCATTATCTCTTACACGGCTTATGAATGATATCGTATCTAATTACGATAATATTTGTCGCAAAAAGAAATGAATTTGACTAACAAAAACATGACATCGAGATTTTAATAAAATGATGTCCTTGCTTTCTGAAGAAGAGTTTTGTTAATTAGTATCACGGATTTTCGTTTCCACAGGGCGATTCTTTCATTTGGTA
>ENA-OQAL01000252-OQAL01000252.1-human-gut-metagenome-genome-assembly--contig:-NODE-252-length-13851-cov-1.877222_pt1 | contig 13851 bp, 20 predicted proteins | sample MGYA00242491_ERZ504519 | MGnify/ENA primary metagenome ERZ504519 (study PRJEB26092, sample SAMD00036260) | human gut metagenome | host: Homo sapiens | study: EMG produced TPA metagenomics assembly of... | reverse complement strand
CCCATAGGGGGTATATAGGTAAAAATACCCCCATGGGGGTATAGAAAGGAAGTGCTGTTGTGGCAGATAAAAGACGAAATGCAGCCGGTTTGTGCTTGCTGTGCGAAGAAGAAAAGTGCGGGACCCGGAGGAGTACCGGCGGCTGATCCATCGACTGAACCGCATTGAGGGCCAAATTCGCGGGATCAAGGGTATGATTGAGAAGGACGCCTACTGCACGGATATTTTGGCCCAGTCCGCAGCGGCCGGTGCGGCGCTGAATGCCTTTAACCGAGAACTGCTGTCCACGCATATTCGCACCTGTGTTGCGGAGGATATTAAGGCCGGCAAGGATGAAACGCTGGACGATTTGCTGGCTACATTGCAAAAATTGATGAGATAGCGGCGCATATTGGCGCCGGGAGGTGAGAGTTTGGAACAATACAATGTGACGGGGATGAGCTGCGCTGCGTGCAGTGCCCGGGTGGAAAAAGCGGTGCGCGCCGTGCCCGGGGTGGAAAGCTGCTCCGTCAGTCTGCTTACCAATTCAATGGGCGTTACCGGTACGGCCGCCCCGGAACAGATCATCGCCGCTGTGGAAAAGGCCGGTTACGGCGCCGGCTTAAAACAAAAGGGCGGCGCTACCCCGCAGCCGGCGGCAGACCCGCTGAAAGATACAGAGACGCCCAAGTTGTTGCGGCGGCTGATCAGTTCCGTGGCGTTTTTTGCTGATTTTAATGTACTTCTCCATGGGACATACGATGTGGAACTGGCCGCTACCGTCGGCCTAGAGGGCAACCACATGGCCATGGGGTTGCTCCAAATGCTGCTGACCATTATGATTATGATTATTAACGGCCGCTTTTTGTCAGCGGCTTTAAGAGCCTGTGGCACCGGGCGCCCAATATGGACACCCTGGTGGCGCTGGGCGCGGCTGCGGCTTTTGGGTACAGCACTTACGCGCTGTTTGCCATGACCGGCGCCCAGGTGGCGGGCGATGCAGACGGCGTGATGCACTATATGCACGAGTTTTACTTTGAGTCCGCCGCTATGATTTAACGCTGATTTACCGTGGGCAAAACCCTGGAGGCTCGCTCCAAAGGCAAGACCACAGACGCGCTGAAGCGCTTGATGCAGCTGGCCCCCAAGACGGCGGTGCTGCTGGAGAACGGGAAAGAGCGTACAGTACCTATTGAGCAGGTGATGTCCGGTATGGAGTTTGCCGTGCGGCCTGGGGAGCATGTGCCGGTAGACGGCGTCATTCTGGAGGGCAGCAGTGCGCTGGACGAAGCGCCCTTACCGGTGAGAGCGTGCCGGTGGACAAGACCGTGGGCGATCCGGTGTCTGCCGCCACGGTGAACACCTCCGGCTACTTACGGTGCCGTGCCACCCGGGTGGGGGAGGACACCACTCTGTCCCAAATCATTCAAATGGTCAGCGATGCTGCCGCCACCAAGGCGCCTATTGCCAAGATCGCCGATCGGGTGTCCGGCGTGTTTGTGCCGGTGGTGATGGCCATCGCCCTGGTGACCACCGTGGTGTGGCTGCTTACCGGTCAGAGCTTTGGCTATGCGCTGGCCCGGGGGATCTCCGTGCTGGTGATCAGCTGTCCTTGCGCATTGGGACTGGCCACGCCGGTAGCCATTATGGTAGGCAACGGGCTGGGTGCCAAAAACGGCATTCTCTTTAAGACCGCTGTGTCTTTGGAGGAGACCGGCAAGGCGCAGATCGTGTACTGGACAAACCGGTACCATTACCGAGGGCGCGCCTAAGGTGACGGACTTGGTACCTGTCCTCGGGGTGGAAGAAAGCCGCCTGGCAGCGCTGGCCTGTGCGCTGGAACAAAAAGAGTGAGCACCCGCTGGCAAAAGCGGTGACCGCATACGGCGCGGAAAGGCAAATCACGCCGGAACCGGTCGCGGACTTTGAGGCGCTGCCGGGCAATGGATTGCAGGCAACACTGAACGGCAAACTGTTGCTGGGCGGCAGCTCTAGCTACTATGCGTAGTCGGGGTGTCGGTGCCGAAAAATATGGAACAGCAAGCGGCAGTGCTGGCGGAGCAGGGCAAAACGCCCTTGTTCTTGCCTATGACGGCGCACTGCTGGGTATGATCGCCGTGGCCGATGTGATCAACCGGACAGCCCGGAAGCTATCGCGGCACTGCAAAAGATGGGCATTCGTGTAGTGATGCTCACCGGCGACAATCCACGCACCGCTGCGGCTATCGGTCGCAGGCGGGAGTTGATCGGGTGATTGCCGGCGTGCTGCCCCAGGGCAAGGAACAGGTGGTGCGCGACCTGATGAGGCAAGGCAAGGTCATTATGGTGGGCGATGGTATTAACGACGCGCCGGCCCTGACCCGAGCCAATATCGGTATGGCCATCGGCGCCGGTACGGATGTGGCCATTGATGCGGCGGATGTGGTGCTGATGCACAGCCGCCTGAGCGATGTGACCGCCGCCATTCGCCTAAGCCGTGCCACACTGACCAATATTCACGAGAACCTGTTTTGGGCGTTCTTCTATAATGTGATCGGTATTCCTTTGGCGGCAGGGGTGTGGATCCCCATTTTCGGCTGGACGCTGAACCCTATGTTCGGCGCGGCGGCTATGAGCCTGTCCAGCTTCTGCGTGGTGGCCAACGCCCTGCGGCTGAACCTCTTTAAGTTATATTTCCCCAAGCGGGATAAGAAAATCAAACACCCGGTGGTGCTGGCAGCACTGCCTATGGAAAAGGAGAATTCTGCAATGACAAAAGTAATGAAAGTGGAGGGTATGATGTGCCCCCATTGTGAGATGACGGTAAAGAAAGCGCTGGAGGCTCTGCCCCAGGTGGACAGCGCCGTTGCCAGCCACACGGACGGCACCGCCACGGTGACCTTAAACGGCGATGTGGATGACGCTGTGCTAAAAAAGGCCATTGAGGACCAAGGCTATACCGTGAAGGACTAAAACGAAAAACGAAAGGCTCTCCGGCATGTATGCACGTGCGGGGCGCTTTTTTGCGTTCTTCCACCGGGAGTGGAGTCATTTCCACGCACCGTGCCTTGCCAAATGGGCGCTCTGCTGCCTATACTGGAGTTGCCTCCGGGCAGAAAGGATGATGGTATGAAACGGATTTTAGCTCTCTTACTTTGTGTGGCATCGGTATTGGCACTGTGCGCTTGCAGCAAGGCAAAACTGCCCAACCGGCAGGCGCTCGGTTGACAAGCCACTGCAGCAGCAGACGGAGAACCAACTCCAGCCCCCAAAGCAATATTTACCTGACGGCGGATACATTCTATTATGCCACGGAGGATACCGATGAGCGGAACACCTTTGGCACGCCCCAAAGCTGATGGCCTATGACCTGCTGACCGGCAAGACCCGCACGGTGCTGGACGGGGTGAGCGATATTGCGCAGATGTGCCGCATAGGCAACACCCTGTATTTTACCTGCTATACTTATACTGACACGGACAAAACCCAGTGGGGCTTTTGTCTGTATGCTTACGATATAAACAAGGATTGGCCAGCATGCATTTACGCCACGCCCAATACCAGTGACGGGGTGGCGTTGGCCCCTTGCGGGTACACGCTATTCTACCTGTGCAACACGCGGGACCAGGACGGTATGAGCGCAGACGAAAGCGGCAAAGGTGAGCTGCACGCCTGCACAGCCGCAGAGGACAAGGTGCTGCAATCCGGTCTGGAGACGGATCGTGCTTACTTCTATGATTGGTCGGACAGCGCGGCGTACCTGCTGACCAACAACGGCGGTACGGATTCGTGCTATCATCTGGACTACAAGGGCAAAATGACCCCCACCAACCACCGGCCAAAGACAGAGCCATGTGAAGAAAATGCCGAACCCTCGACAAAACCGGTGATTGTGGCGGATTATCAAAATTATTCCATAGAGATCACCTGTACGGTACCCAAAAAGCCGGGAGACAGCGACTGTGGCTATCGTTATATTGCCCGGTATGTGCTCAAGGAAAAAGCCACCGGCAAGTCTTATGCCCTGTGCAGCGGCAGCTACTGGTATTATTACATCTAAAACGACGGTTGTCCCCTTTTGTCGCTTTTGTGCAAAATTGACAAATAATGCTTGCGCTGCGATGATAAAACTGGTAATATAGAAAGGTAAAGGGGGATTTCTATGTCCAGTCAAGTGCGTACATATACGGCTAAGGAACGGAATATGTACTGGTGGGTATGATGGGTCAGAATATGATCTATAATATCATCGGCACCGGGCTGTATTTCTATTTTCAGTCGGTGATTTTTTATTCCGGCAATGGCCATCAGTATCTTTTATGGCCGTGGCGCGGGTGTGGGACGCCATTAACGACCCGATGATGGGCACCTTTGTGGACCGCACCAACACCAAGTGGGGCAAGTGCCGACCGTATTTGCTGTTTTCACCGGCCGTTATTATGGTGATCACCATACTGACCTTCTGTAACGGTATGTATAGCTCTGCCAACACCCCGGGCAAGAATGCTCTGATCGTGGGCTGGGCTGCCGTGTCTTATATCCTGTGGGGTATGTGCTACACGGTAGGGGATATTCCCTTGTGGGGCGTGACCTCCCGTATGACGGAGGTGGAGAAGGACCGGGCGTCCATTCTCTCCCTTGCCCGTATTGCAGCGGGCTTGGGCGGCGGTGTGGTGCTGCTGACCATCAATCCGCTGTCTCAGGCGTTGGGGCAAAAGTTGGAGTCCGCTGCCGGTTCTGCACTGAAGGGCCAGCAAATGGGCTTTATCATCGTGGCAGTGATCTTAACGGTGATCGGCTGTGGTATGTTCCAGATGACCGGTGTTTTGTGCGGGAGCGTGTGCCCTCTGCGGAGCAAAAATTCGGGTTTAAGGAGAACTTTAAGATCATGTGGGGCAACAAGCCCTTCCGCAACCAGCTGATTAGCGGTGTGCTGCGCTCGCCCATTCAGATTTTGCTGTCTGTTGCCATGACCCTGATGTCTTATTACTACGGCAACTACTTTGGCGATTATATGCTCTATATGATCGTTTTCGGCGGCGCTATTTTTGGCGGTCAGTTTATCGCCATGGCGCTGGTGCCCAAGCTGACGGAGAAACACGATAAAACTCGTATGCTCATCGGCTCTACCATTATGAGCGCCGTTCCCTTTGCCCTGATTTATCCGGTGTACCTGCTGCGCCCCGGGATCTGGATCAGCCGCTGTGGGTGGCAATCCTGTTTGTGGTCTTTGCCCTGGCAGGCGGCGGCATGGGCGCTTTGAATGTGCTCCAGTCCGTGATGATCGCCGACGCGGTGGACTATGAGGAGTACCACAAGGGCTATCGCCCGGACGGTGTGTTCTTCTCCGGCCAGTCTTTTATTACCAAGCTGTCCGCCGGGATCAGCTCCATTATTCAGGCGTCGGCTACTCCATTGTGGGCTTTAGCGGCGACAATGTAAGCGCCTGCAACGAGGCGCTGCGTGCCGGGGCGTCCTTTAAGGATCAGTTCCCCCAGTATGCGGGGATGATGTTCTTCCTGTGTTCTATCCCGCCGGCTATCGGTCTGTTTTTGTCTATCATTCCCGTTGCGTCACTACGGTATGACGGACGAGGAGCACCGCACCATTTTGGAAGCGCTGGTGCAGCGCCGTAATGCCCAGGCAGAAGAAACCGCAGATAACTGATGAAACCAATAAAGCCTGAGGGCTGCGCGGCTCTCAGGCTTTTGCTATATTTGGAGGCATTATGACCATTCGACCCTATCGCCCGGCGGACCGGGACCGGCTGCGCCAAATTTGCCGGGAGACGGCGGCCAAGCCGTTTCAAGAACCGGGCGCACCTTAGAGGCGGTAACGCTGATTTATAACGACTATTTTACTGCTTACGAGCCGGATCATATTTTTGTGCTGGCGGACGAAAGCGATCGGGCAGTGGGGTACATTCTCTGTGCTACGGACTACCGGGGCTTTGCGCATCGCTACCGCACCACTTATCTGCGCCGGGTGTTGCGCACAGCGCCGGATCAGGTGGCGGGCTTGCTGGGCTATTTGTGGTGCCTGGGCAAAATCAAGAGCCGGCCGGTGCACTTCCACCTGGATATATTGCCGCCCTATCAGCGGCAGGGGTGGGGTACACGGCTAATGGACACCCTGTGCTGTCATTTGCGGGAGCTGGGCGTAGACTACCTTTCCTGCTGCGGGGTCAGCCGGGATTCCGCCGGGTACAAAATGTATCGCAAATACGGCTTTACAGAGAGTTACGATTACGGCCATAACACCGTATCTTTGTCCCTGCGGCTGTAAGTGAAATTGCAAAGTGGACAAATGTCTTGCATTTTGGCGTACACTGTCGTTTTTGCACAAATAATACTTGCTATTTGCCACACATACTGGTAAAATAGAAGAAAAAATATAGGGGGACTCGGATAAAGTGTCAAACCAAACAAGGACCTATACCAAAAAGAGCGTAATATGTACCTCACCGGTATGCTGGGTCAAAACCTGATCTACAACATTGTAGCCACAGGTCTGTATTTCTATTTCCAAAATGTAATTTGCCTGCCGGCAATGGCTTTGGGCTGGATTTTGCCCTGGCTCGTGTGTGGGACGCCATCAATGACCCGATGATGGGCACCATTGTGGACCGCACCCGTACCAAGTGGGGCAAATGCCGTCCGTACCTGATTATTTTCCCTGCCATTATCGGCGTGGTCACCGTTTTGGCATTCCTCAACGGCAACTATGCCACTGCCACTTCAAACACCCAAAAGGTGCTGATCGTGGCTTGGGCTGCTGTGTCTTACATCGCTTGGGGTATGTGCTTTACCGTGTGTGATATTCCGCTGTGGGGCATTACTTCCCTGATGACGGAGGACGAGGACGACGCAGCAGCTGCTGGGCTTGGCCCGTATCGTTGCCGGTATCGGCGGCGTTGGCGTGCTGGTGGTGCAGATCGCCCAGGTTGTAGGCGGTATTTTTGAGGGCAAAGGCTATTCTCAGGCCAAGGCTTCTCAGTACGGCTTTATCCTGACCGTGATTATTATGACCGTGATCGCCACTGTTCTCTTTGAGTTTGCCGGCATCGGCACCAAAGAGCGGGTGGAGCAGGCAGAGAAAAATATACCTTTACCGAGAACTTCAAAATTATGTTCCAGAACAAGCCGTTCCGCCAGATTTTGATCTCCGGTATTCTCAGAAGTCCCATTCAGCTGCTCATGCTCATTGCCATGACGCTGATTACCTATTATTACGCCAACGGCGACTTTATGAATGTGTTGAAAACAGACGATACCGGTGCTATGGTGGGTATTGACTGGGACATTTTGGTGCGCCTGGCTGTGATCGCCGCTGCCGTGTTCCTGGGTCAGTTTATCGCTATGGGTATTACTCCGTCATTGATTCGAAAGCACGAGAAAAAGAGCGTTTATAACTTCTATTCCGTTGCAGGCGCCGTGCCTTTTGCCCTGCTGTATGTGTTCTTTAAGATCGCCCACGGCGATGTAAAGACCTCTATGGTATGGGTGGTTCTTACCGGGCTGTGCTTCTTCTTTGCAGGCGCTGCCATGGGTGGTATCAATGTGCTCCAGTCCGTGATGATCGCCGACTGCGTGGACTACGAGGAGTACCACAACGGCGTGCGTACCGACGGTGTATTCTTCTCCGGCCAGTCCTTTATCACCAAGCTGTCCGGCGGTATCGCCTCTATCCTGTCTGCTGTGGTGTACCACTTTGTAGGTTATAGTGACGCCAATATTTTGAAGCTGAATGAAGCCCTGAAGAGCGGCGCAGATTTCCTGAGCTATGACGGTGGTTCCGGCGCCGGTAAGTACGCCGCCACCATGTTCTTCCTGATCTCCATTCCGCCTGCCATCGGTATGGTTCTCTCCGCATTGCCCACCATTAAGTATGCAATGTCCGATAAAGAGCATAGCCGTATCTTGAGTGAGTTGGTGGCTAAGCGCGCCGCTAAGGGCGAGGACAGCGCTGAATAAGATCAACCAATAAAAACAAAAGCACCGCTGCGGCGGTGCTTTTTTGTGCGTTCTATGCCTTGCCCTTTAGAAAAGGGACTTTCAAAACTGTGCAAGGACGGCACAGCGATCCCTCTGTGCGCTTTTTACCGATCGTTGATACCCATACGGGAAAAAGACAAAAAGCGTGAATACAGCTGCTCTCAGGCTGTGCTAAAGGACAAGAACAGTGTGCGCTGCTGCTAAAAAGGAAATACAAAGAAATGGGTAATAAAAAGCGCTTCCCGCAGGAAGCGCTTTTTTATGATTTTCAGGGTATTTAGGCTTCTTCGCTTTCCATCAGCTTTTCGCGCTTAGCCTCCAGCTCAGCCTGGGCCTGGGCCTTCACCTTGCCGGTGTACTTGTTAAAGAACATGGGAATGATGGTCAGGATAAAGCCCACAGCCGGTACAATGGTCACCAGCGCCAGTAGCATTTTTGGTGCTGGCAGACTGTTCAAAGAAGATTTGACGCCCGGCGTTATCCATCAGGGATTTGTCTACGGCCTTAAAGTCCGTTTGCGCCAGCAGCTGACCGAACACGAAGGTGGCAATCGCGGCGTTTACCTTAGACAGGAAGGTTTGGAATGCAAAGCACACGCCCTCCTGGCGCTCGCCGGTCTTCCACTCCAAATAGTCGATGGAGTCGGCAATCAGCGCGTAGGTAATCACATTGTAAATGCCCAGGGGCAGACCCATCAGGAACAGGAAAATCCACAGGATAAAGATATTGATCTTGGTTACATCTTGTGCCAAAATCACATAGCAAAGGCCGTGCACGGCAAAGCCGAACAAGGCGGAGCCAATGTAGATCTGCTTTAAGCTGAACTTCTTGCGCAGCAGGGGGAAGATGGCCATGGCAGGCACCATGCCCACGCCGATGGCTACGGTCAGGGTGGTCACAATGGTGCCGCGAGGGATCCAGAAGTCATAGGCTGCCGCAGCGTCCACATTGGGTACCAGAGTGCTTTGTGCGCCGGGCAGGAAGTCCATAAAGATCTGGCGGAAGTCAGTATAATTCTGAATAATAATGTAATTGCCGATATAGTCCGCGCATTGGTTGGCGGTGACCATAGTGGAGCCCAGAACGGAAGCAGCAATAACGATTAGCAACAGCTTGTTCTTGCCCAGCACCACAAAAGTCTCCTTGAAGGAGGGGGTGTGGTCCATCTTGGGCACGCGCTCTTTGGATACAAAGAAGATGAGAATGGACAACCCGCAGCCCAGCAGGGCAAAGATCAGGGCGCCTACAAAGAAACCTTGTTATAGCCCATGTGCTCTGGTACAGAATGGGCACCAGCAACGCCGGCAGAATGCCACCGAAGGTGGAGCCCAGACGGGCGGTGGAAATAAAGGAAGTACGCTCACTCTCCAGTGGGGTAATCACAGAGGACAGACCCCAGAAAGGCACATCCTGCACGGTAAAGGCCACACCCCACAGAATGTAGGTGATCAGCGCCCACACAAAAGCGGCGGAGGAACCCTCCTTAAAGGGCGCAGTAAACAGCAATATGGTGCAAATGGCAATGGGCACCGGTGCAAACAGCAGATAGGGCCGCATTTTGCCCCACTTGGACTTGGTGCGATCTACGATCATGCCCATCACCGGGTCATTGAGAGCGTCAAAGATACGGCCGATCAAGATGATTGTGGTACCTTGGGACAGGGACAGCCCGGCGCGTTTGGAAGAATACCAAGGTAAACATGGACATCAGCGTGTAAATACCGGAACGGCCGAAGGCACCCACGGTAAAGCATATCCGCTCCCTGGTGGTTAGGTATTTCTTTTGGGGTTCGTTCATTATTTTTCCTCACTTTCAGGGCGGGGAGAATCACAGGTGCGGCTTCTCCGGCATTTTTCATTTCACGCAGCAGCAGGTATTTCAGCTCCTGGCGCACATGGCTGTAACGGGGATCACGGATCAGGTTGCAGCGCTCAATGGGATCCTTTTCCAAATCATAAAGATAATCCTCAAAGTATACACCGGCATTGTACTTTAGATAGCCGGTAGGCGCTAAGGTGCGCACCGCGTATTTGAACCGGTCCGTACGAATGGCGCGGCCGCATTGGCTTTCGCTGATCTGCATAAACACACAGTCGTGAAGCGGCTGTGTCGTCTGCTGCATTTGGCACAGATCCTTGCCCATGTAACTGGGCGGTATGGGAATGCCCGCCAGGCTCAGGAAAGTGGGGGGCAGGTCGATGAGGGAGGTGAGCCGGTTCTCTGCCTTGCCGCCGTCAAAGCCGCCGCCTTTGATGATCAGCGGGGTGTGGGTGGCGCTGTCGTGGCAGGAGCGCTTGTACTCCAAATTGCGGGTCTTAAAGTGGCTGCCGTGGTCTGAGGAGTAGATGATAACCGTGTCGTCATAAATGCCCAGATCCTTGAGCTTTTGCACCAGGCGGCCCACATTATAGTCCAACCGATTGATGGCGGAGATATAGTCCGGATACATCTCTTTATAGTCGCCCTTTAGGAAGGTCAGGGTCCGGGGGCAGAGGATAGTCCTTGTAACGGCCTATGGTCTCTTTATAGCCCTCGTAATGATGGTGGTCGTTTTTGGTGGTGGGGCGTCCAGCTGGCTGATAAATAGGAAGAAGGGTTTGTCTGCCTCCCGTCCGCTCTCCAGGTATTCCAGGGCAAAGTCGTTAATACAGTCAGCCCGGTAGCCGGTAAAGTCCAGCTTGTTGCCGTCGCCGTCAAAGATGTAGCCGTCGTAGCCGTGGCTGGTGAATTCCAGCACATCCGCTGCCCGCCAGTAGCGGTACTCACCCTGCTTCTCTTTCGGTACCGGCGTGGCCTCGCAGTGGGTGCCGATCCCCGGCAGCCGGTCAGAGGCCAAGTGCACTTGCCCACATAAGCCGTGTCATACCCGGCTTCGTTAAAGTAATGGGCCAGCGGGGTAATGCTTTCCGGCAGGGGAATGCCGTTCCAGTAGCAGCCGCACTGGGTAGCATACACACCGGTTTGCAGGCAGGCACGGGCCGGGCCGCACACCGGCTGGCAGGTAAAGTTGTTCTCAAAGAGGGTGCCCTCTTTGGCCAGCTGCATCAGGTTAGGGGTCACCGTTTCATTGACGGTATCCCACCGCTGCTGATCGCTGAAGTAGAAGATGATGTTCTTACGCTTTGCCATGTTCAACTCCTGTTCCTGAACTGCACCCGTGGGCGCAGCGTATTGTCTTTTTATTTATCCGGCCATAAAGCCGGTGATTGCATTATAGATATTCAGGCAGATAAATACGCCCAGCACCGCGGAAAATACCCGGGTGACGATCTTGTTATTGGCCTTTTTATTCAGTGCTGCGCCAATGATACCGGCGATCACAGCTGCCGGAGCCGCAATCAGCAGAATGCGGTAGTCGAACTTGGGCACCGTGGCGGTGGCTACATAGGTCACCAGCTTGGACAGCTGGCTAAAGAAGATGACGGCCACGCTGTACACAGTAGCTTCCTTCATGCTCATAGAGAAGAACAGCAGGAAGAACATAATGTTGATGGGCCCGCCGCCAATACCCAGGAAGCTGGACAGAATGCCCAGCACGACGCCACCCAGAAGAATGGTGATTGGGTTCTTTAAGTGAAAACTTTTTTTGCCCTTGTTCACATACCATAGAGCCACTGCCAGCAGACAGGCCAACAGTACAGCCTGGTAAGCCATAGCCAGGTTGTCGCTGAGCAGTCGGTTAAACAGGTCAAAAATGTGCTTGCCTGCAAAGCCGCCTAAAATAGACCCGGCAGAGATCAGCAGCACGGTCTTAAAGTCTACCTTAGTCTTGGCACGCAGGTGCTTTACGGTGGAACTGCAACTCATGGCAAAGACGGACACGGAGGAAATAAAGTTGATGACCTCGGTGGTGTCGTCTACCAGCAGGGTCAGCAGCGGTTTAATAATCACCCCGGAGCCACCGCCTAAAAAGGCGCGATGCCGGAAGCGAGAAAGATAATTATGCCATAAACCAAAAACATCATTAGTTCTTGCCCTCCGTCTCTTGCTCTAAGTAAACGGTGGCAGAATTGTATGCCAGTTCAAAGCCCTCTTTGTCGAGAAGCTCTTTGATTTGCAGGTTCAAACGATTTTTGATTTGCCCCAGCTCCACTACGGTGGGGGCGATCACATAATAGTACACCTGCACATCCATGCCGTGGGCGCCGTAATTCACAAAATCTGTTCGAATATCGTCCTGTACCACTGCCGGATCGGCCTGCAACAGTGCTCGCAGATCCTGCTCAAACCGCTCTAAGTCCGTGCGGCTGTGTTTATAATGCAAAGTGAAAGTTTTGGTCGATCAGTCGCTTTTCCATATCCGCATAGTTGATAATGCTCTGGTTGGTCAGGGCTGTATTGGGCAGCACATAACGGCTGCCGTCCAGCGCTCGCAGAGTGGTGGAGCGCACGGCAATGTCCTCCACCGTACCGCTTAATTCTCCAACGGTGATAAAGTCCCCCACGCGAAACGGCTTGTTAAATACAATGATAAAGCCGGAGATCAGGTTCTCCACCGCATCTTTACAGGCAAAGGCCACAGCCACGCCGCCGATGCCTAAAGCGGCAAAAATGCGTGTGGCGGAGTAGCCCAGCAGTTCCAGCACCAGCAGTGCGCCGATGCAGATAATCACGATTTTGGCTACATTGGAGATAAAGCGAAAGGCGGTCAGCCGGGTTTTGTCCCCGCCGGCTGCCGTGTCAAAGGTATAATTGTCCAGTTCGCCGTTCAGTAGGCGCACGCCGCCCCAGCAGGCGCACACAATGCCGCCGGCCTTAATGAGAAACAGGCCGATCTTATGTAGCTCTCCGGAGGGGGCGATGATTTGCAGACCCAGGGCAATGCCGGCCAGTACCAAGAAAAAGGCTAGGGGCTTTTTCAGTCCGTCTTTAATCAGCGATTGCACCCGGGGTTTGCGGCGGCAAAAGGTCTTGCCAATGACGGTGAGTATTCCCCCGGAAATGATATTTCGTAACAGAAGCAGCACCACAACGCTCCCCACAGCGATCAGAGTGCGGATCAGCAGTTCTTCAGTGGTTTCTACCCCTTGTATGTTTTTGCGCAGGTTCTCTACGAACTGCGGTATTGCGATGGTCAGCATAGACATTCCTAACTGCCCTCCAAAGAGGACGCTTCGTTTCATAAGCCGTAAAACCTATTATATAATTTATAAAAGGCCTTGTCAATGCAGCGGGCGTTAATGGTCGTTGTCGTCCAAATGGTCGGAATACAGTTAAAAATTGCTTTCCCACGCCGGAATGTACGGACTGTGGCGGAAGTAAAGCTTGTAGTCCGGGCAAAGGCTTAGAATTTGCAACGGCAGGGAGAACAAATCTTCGTTGCGATGGTAGGCGCATACATATAGTTTGGGCCGCCAGGTGACAATGGTGTGGGCGGCGCCGGCCAGCGCCTTGCTTTCGCTGCCCTCAATATCCATTTTCAGCAGGGTCACCGGCGCGCCTTGTAGCAGGCTGTCCAGATCCGTGGCTTCCACCGCCGTACCGGTGGCGACAGGTGGGAATTGCGCCCGGCGCAGGCATTAAAATGCAAAGTGGTCTGCCGGTCCCAGGCGCTTTTATTGTAAAGGTGAACGCCTTGCATACCCTGGGTGGAGCGGCACAGCTTTTTGAAGTTTTTGCCATCCGGCTCCAAGGCGTAAATGGATTTGTATTTTCCGCACGAATACTGCAAAAATTGGCGAATTGTGTCGCCGTTATAAGCGCCCATATCCACCAAAATCTCCTGTTGGTTTACTTGCAAAATGTCTGTAAAAATCTCGTCCATATTTGCAAACGAATTGTAAAGGTAATCAACTTTACCGCTGATTTTGTAACGCAATACGGAATGATACACCCGGCGGCTCTCCTCATCGGCCAATTTGGCGTAAACAGTCTCTATTTCCGCCCGGTGGGCAGCGG
>ENA-OQAL01000251-OQAL01000251.1-human-gut-metagenome-genome-assembly--contig:-NODE-251-length-13862-cov-4.658027_pt1 | contig 13862 bp, 11 predicted proteins | sample MGYA00242491_ERZ504519 | MGnify/ENA primary metagenome ERZ504519 (study PRJEB26092, sample SAMD00036260) | human gut metagenome | host: Homo sapiens | study: EMG produced TPA metagenomics assembly of... | reverse complement strand
CTCCAAGTTGAAAGGCTTTAGAGCACAACTACGCGGTGTACAGGATTTACCTTTCTTTATGTTCAGAGTGTCTATGATCTTTGGATAACATGATTATATTGCCACGGACTTATGCAACTGTGCCGAATCTATCGAAAGTTTTTCTTTGTTGAAAGATGCTTCGGCAACGGCTATTTACGGTAACCGAGGTGCGAATGGTGTGATGCTGGTTACTACAAAAAAAGTGGTACGGAAAACTCAAAAGCGAAGATAAATGTTTCTTTGGAGGCATCTTACTTCCGTCCGATGAATGTAGTGGAATTTGCAGACGGACCGACCTTTATGCGTACTTACAATGAAGCGGCTCAGGCTAGAAGTCTGACTCCTATCACGAATCCGAAATATACGGAAGAACAGATTCTGAATACTGAAAAAGGATTGAATCCGTATGTATACCCGAATGTGGATTGGTATGATTTGATTTTTAAGGAAGGAAACTACAATCAGCGTGCCAATATTAATCTTCAAGGTGGTGGTTCTCGTGTGACATATTATATGAGTTTGCAAGCCAATCATGATACTGGTTTGCTGGATGCACCGAAGAATTATTATTATGATACCAACATCAATAACTGGGAGTATAACTTCCAGAATAATATATCTTATAAGGTAACCAATACGACTACGATTGACCTTCGTATGATGGCACAGATTGGAAATCGTCAGGGGCCTAACTACAGTGTGTCGGATATGTACCAGACTGTAATGAGAGCGAATCCAGTGGCTTTTCCTGCTTATTTCCCCAGTCAGGAAGGGGATGATGGTTTTATTCGCTTCGGTAATGCAGAAATAAAACCAAATGTACTCGGAAAGAACCCTTATGCAGAAATGTTAGGTTCATTTAAAGAAACGAACTACAATACACTGAATACTTCTATCAGTTTAAATCAGAAACTGGACTTTATCACGGAAGGATTGAGTTTAAAAGCTTTGGTGAACTTCAAGAACTGGTCAGAGTCTTCTTATAATCGTTCTATCAACCTTATTATTATAAGGTAAAAGACGGTAGTTATTTACCGGATACCGATGAGTACGAACTTCAATTGTTACAAACAGGTGATCAATATCTTAGTCAGTCGGGAATTAGCCGTAATTCTGATCAGACCTTCTATTTTGACGCACGTTTGGACTGGAAGCGTAGTTTTGGCGACCATAACTTGTCAGCCATGTTGATGTACATGATGCGTGAATACAGAAATGATGTGTTACCTAATAGAAACCAGGGGTATTCAGGACGCTTGACGTACGATTTTGCTAATAAGTACTTGCTGGAATTTAACTTTGGTTACAATGGCTCTGAACGTTTGGCAAAAGGAGAGCGTTTCGAATTCTTCCCGGCTGCTTCTTTGGGGTGGGTAGTCAGTTCAGAAAAGTTCTGGGAACCAATTAGTAACTATGTTAGCCATTTGAAGGTGAGAACTTCTTATGGTTTGGTAGGTAGTGATGAGTTTAACGGAGGGGCTCCTCATTTCTTGTATCAAAATAATATCAGTATAGGAAGTGCTCATGATTTCTGGACTGGTTTGCCTACTAGTGAGATAAACAGAAAAGGTCCTGCCTTTTATGTATTGGCTGTGCAGAATGCTGGATGGGAACATGTCAAGAAGTTTGATATTGGTTTTGATATGTCACTGTTTAACCAGTTGAATATCACCTTTGATTATTTCCACGATAAGCGAGACAGAATCTTGATGGCGCGTGCTTCCTGGCCTTATATGTTGGGTTACTGGGGATCATTGCCTTGGAGTAATATTGGAGAAGTAGTGAATCAGGGATATGAATTGAGTGTGAACTGGTCTAAACAGTTTGGAAGGACTGGTCTATTGATTTGCGTGGAAACTTTACCTATAACCAGAACGAATATAAATATGTAGACGAACCTAACTATCCATATACTTGGCAGACTAAAACAGGCAAGCCGCTGAATACACTTACCGGGTATGTCGCAGAAGGATTATTCACTAGCCAGGAGGAAATTGATCAATGGGCAGACCAGTCTCAGCTGGGCTCTAACATTATGCCGGGAGATATCAAGTATCGGGATATAAACGGAGATGGACAGATTACGACAGAAGACCAGGTGATGCTTTCTCCTTACAATGGAGTGCCTCGCATCCAATACGGTTTCGGTTTGAATATATCATATAAGAAATTTGATTTTGGAGTATTCTTTAACGGTTCTGCCAAACGTAAAATTATGATTAATAGTGGATACACTCCATTCCTTGCCGGTGGTGGTGATGGTATCACAGTGGAAACGCTGGAAAGAAACTTGATGCAGTGGATTGCAGACGATCACTGGTCAGTAGATAATCCGAATCCTAATGCAGAATATCCTCGTTTAGGTATTACTGAAGCAGATGTTTCTAATAATACTCAGCCTAGTTCGTATTGGTTAAGAAATGGAAATTTCTTGCGCTTTAAGACACTGGAAATTGGTTATCGTTTCCCTTATTGCCGTGTATACCTGAGTGGAGACAACCTGGCTGTGTTCAGTCCGTTTAAATTGTGGGATCCAGAATTAAGTTGGAATGCTTATCCTTTGCAACGTACTTTTAACTTGGGAGTTCAACTTACATTTTAATGAATAATACATGAAACTATGAATTTGATAAAAATATATATAAGACAGCACGGATGATAGTAATACCTTGCTGTATGTTGACTGCCTGTAATTATCTAGATGTGATTCCTCCCGCACAGGCCGATTTTGAGGACACCATGAAAGATCAAAATGCAGTAGAAAACTTTTTGTTTACCTGTTATGGCTATGTACCTCGTTGTCAGCCTTATGACTTCAATGCTTTTGAACAGTCTGCAGATGAAATTGTAGCACCGAAGGCTTGGAATGATTTTCAACAGCAAATTGCTTGGGGAACAGTTTCTGCTTCTACTTATATGACTTGGGGAAACGGTAAGAATTTTGATGATTTCGGATTCTGGGTACCGGGGTATAACTGGATAGGATATGTACATCATTTTTTAAGTTTAATAGATGAACTTCAGCCTGTGGGAGTTACTGAAGAGGATAAGGATGAATACAAGGCTGAATGCTGGTTCTTGGAGGCGTATTATCATTTCCGGATTCTTCAGGCTATGGGCCCCTGTCCGATTATCACAGAAAAAGTGGACCCGAATATAACGAACAGCCAGATTCCGGGTCGTTCTCACTTTGATTATTGTGTAGATTATATTGTACAGAAGTTGGATACGGCTGCAACGATTTTGCCTGCTGTCAGAGAAACGGATGATTTGGGACGTGCTACTTCTACCATTTGTAAGGCTTTGAAAGCAAGAGTATTGCTGTGTGCGGCATCTCCTTTGTGGAACGGTTCATTCCCTTATCCAAACTGGAAGAATGTAAATTTTGAAACTCCTGGATATGGAATGGATCTGGTAAGCACTACTTATGACCGTAGTAAGTGGGAGCGGGCGTTGACAGCTGCGCAGGAGGCATTGGCTGCTGCAAAAGCGGCTGGTTATGAGCTGTTCAGTATAGAGGCTGCAGATCAGATAGCAGAAAATGATGGATTAGGCTTACCTTATATACCTGGAAAAGAAACGGAGACAGAGGAAAATGACCTTTTCAAGAGAAGAGTACGTATGTTCCAGTATCTGGTGACTGCTAATGAAGGTCAGGGCAACAAAGAATTGATTTGGGCAAACCGTATTGATTCTGATGTGAATAATGGAGGAGAAGCTACAGATTCTCGTCTGCCGAGTAGAGTGGTGAAGAAAAGCGATGGACAATATGCCGGTGGATGGTCGGGAATGGCTCCTACCTTGTATGCAGTGCAGCATTTCTATACAGAAAATGGCAAATTGCCTAGTCAGGATGCGAATTTCTATCCGGAATCTGGTTGGTATGAACGTTTTAATGATGCCGTTCAAAGTCCGGAATTGGTTACAGACCGTTTGGATGGAGAGGATGTGAAGAATGATATCATAAAATTGAATGCAAAGCGTGAAGCTCGTTTTTATGCTTGGATTGCATTTGATGGATGTGAATATGCGAAGAAAATTAATGACGGAAACTCTCTTTGGTTGAATTTAAAGAATACCAATACGAATGGATGGAGTCAGAGTAATACTCGTAACTGTGCAGGAACTGGATATCTGTCTAAGAAATTCATTGATCCTAACATCCGTTTTGGGGCAAATGGAACAAGAACTCATCGTGCGGCTCGACGTCCTTATATCCGTATGGCTGAATTATATTTGAATTTAGCTGAATGCTATGCGGCATTGGATAATACAACGGAATCGCTTGCCAACCTGAATGAGATAAGAGAAAGAGCGGGCTTGAAAGAATTGACGGATGCAGATTTGACTGGTGATATGACATTGATGGACTGGGTTCGTAATGAGCGCTTTGTGGAATTGTACGAAGAAGGCTTCCGCTATTATGATGTGCGCCGCTGGATGATTGCTCCGACTATGTTGAAAGCTGGAGTCAGATACGGTTTGAATGGATTAGTTGAAAATCCTAGTTTTGAAGAGTTCAATCAGCCAACCTTGATTGATCAGCCCTTTAAATGGGATAACCGTCTTTACTTGATGCCGATTTGGTCTAGACAAGGAATGGATGAACTGTATAGCAATCCTCAGTTAGTACAGGCTCCAGGTTATTAATGTTTTAAGAAATGAATCTGATGAGAAAGAATATAATTTATTTGGCAGGATGTCTTATGTTGTTGAGTGCCTGCAATAACTCCAAGTATGACTTGGAAAATCTTGTGCCACAAGAATATCATAAATTTTGTATGTAAATAATAGTGGAAAACAAGAAATGACGTTATATGATACAGGTGAGGATTACACTTATACCTTGTCGGTGATTAAGACAGGAAGTGATCCTACTCTGACTGCGAATGCACAGATAAACGTGTTAAGTCAGGAAGAAGTGGATCAGTTGTATAGTAATCCTGAAGCCGTAAACTATAAGGTACTTTCTGAAGAAAGTTTTTCTTTGGAGACTGCTGACTTGGTATTTACATCTGAAGATCATTCAAAATCGGTAAATGTGTCTGTTAACTCAACCAAGGTGAAAGCGCTGATTGAAAGTAATCCAGAAGCAAAGTGGGTATTGCCGCTGAGAGTGACTAGTCAGACTGACTCTGTGAATGCAGCAAAGAATGAATTGTTTCTTCAGATTACAGGTGTGGTGACTCCGAATGTGGGATTCTTTGTTCAGAGCGAAGAAGTGAAAGAGTTTCTGTTTGGGGAAGTTCCTTCGATTACGGAAGAAATAGAAATCGGACTGGATACGGAAAACAAATGGGATTTGTCATGTGAATTAGAAATTGAAAGTGCAGACTTTATAGCGGATTATAATGACGAAAATGGAACTGTTTTCCAGATGATGCCGGAAGGTAGCTATTCTTTTGATGAATTAGTTTCTCTTCCAGCAGGAACAACGACTTCTAAGTTGAATGTGACAATTGATGGCTCTAAATTTACCATTCCTGGTGATTATATGTTGCCCGTGAAAATAAAGAGTGTCTCTCAGTTCGCGGTTTCTGCTACAATGAATGTGTACCCAATTAAGATTCGTGTTATGGCGAAAGAACTGGACCGCACGGGGTGGACAGGTACGGCAAACTCGGAGGAAACTACTGGTGAAGGTTCTAATGGAGCAGCAAATAAAGTCTTGGATGGAGATTTAGGTACATATTGGCATTCAATTTGGCAGAACGGTAGTGGACAAAGAGGACTTCCGTATGAGATTGTATTGGATGCAAAACAGAATTATACGTTTACTCAGTTTGCCATGGTACAGCGTGGAGGTGGATTTACAGATACTGGATCGGGTGAGTTCTATGTTAGTACAGATGGAAATGACTGGGGAGAACCGGTAGGACGCTTCACGATGAAGCAAAATACTGACAAGCAAGTGTTTGGTATAATTCCGACGACAGGACGGTATGTGAAAATCAGGATCCTTAGCAGTTATCGTGATCAGAACTGTTCATTGTCTGAGGTCTATGCTTACGGAAAATAAATAAAATTAGGGGGCTGATTTTGTCGGCTCCCTAATTTGGAATATTAGTTTGAGATAGGTTATTGTTTTATGATATAAACTGTTTATGAAGCAGCTTACTTTATTTTCTTTATTATTTGCAGGGGTGGTACAGACATTTGCCCAGCAGGCGGCAGTCACCGGCCCTGATTCTCGTTTGAAACTCGATTTTCAGTTGCAGGACGGCAAGCCTGTCTATTCGGTGACATACGACGGAAAAACCGTCTTGGAGAATTCTCCTCTCGGCTTTGTATCCAATATTGGCGACTTCAGCCGTCAGATGAGCTTTGTCGGTCAGCAGGCAGACAAGGTGGAAAAGACGTACACGCAGGACCGTATCAAGTGTCTACGGTAAACTATTCTGCCAATAAGCTGACTGTAACCCTTGAAAATGCGGAGAAGAAGAAACTGGACATCGTGTTCCAGTTGAGTAATAACGACATTGCCTTCCGCTACGAGATGCCTCAGTATGGCGAAACGGCCTGTATGGTAATTGAAAAGGAAGCGACCGGCTTTGATTTTCCTTCGTCTACCACCACGTTCCTTTCTCCACAGAGTGACCCGATGATAGGCTGGATGCGTACCAAGCCGAGCTACGAGGAGGAATATGTACCCGATGAACCGGTGGCTACTCCTTCCAAGTACGGTGAAGGCTATACTTTCCCGGCACTGTTTCATGTGGGTGACAATTGGGCGCTGGTATCGGAGACAGGTGTGCGCAGCCTGTATTGTGCTTCTCATCTGAGTGATGCTACTAAAGATGGTCTTTACACTATTGCTTTCCCGAATCCGGGCGAGATGAACGGTCTGGGTTCTTCTACTCCGGGACTGGCCCTTCCGGGTGCAACTCCGTGGCGTACGATTACGGTGGGCAGCGGACTGAAGCCGATAGTGGAGACTACCGTTCCGTTTGATGTGGTGGAACCGCTGTATGAGCCTTCGCAGGAATACAAGTTCGGCCGTTCTACGTGGAGTTGGATTATGTGGCAGGACCCTAGCATCAACTACGATGACCAGATTCGTTTCATTGACCTTGCCAGTGAAATGGGGTATGAATATACGCTGATTGACGGAGGCTGGGAAAAGAACATCGGCCGCGACCGCATGGAAGAGCTGTTCAAGTATGCTCACCAGAAGAACGTGGATGTATTCGTGTGGTACAACTCCAACGGTTACTGGAACGACGCTCCGCAGGATGCCAAGCAGTGCATGAGCAACTCGGTAGCCCGCAAGAAAGAGATGAAATGGTTGCAGAAGTGCGGCGTGAAGGGACTGAAGGTAGATTTCTTCGGCAGTGACAAGCAGCAGATGATGGGCTTATACGAAGACATTCTGACCGATGCCAATGAATATGGCCTGATGATAATCTTCCATGGCTGTACCATTCCCCGCGGTTGGGAACGCATGTATCCGAACTATGTGGGCAGTGAGGCGGTACTTGCTTCTGAGAACCTGATATTCAACCAGCACTTCGATGACATGGAGGCTTACAATGCCTGCCTACATCCGTTTATCCGCAATACCATCGGCTGTATGGAGTTTGGCGGTACACTGCTGAACAAGCGTCACAACCGTACGAACGACGGAGGTACCATCCGCAAGACGACGGACGTGTTCCAGCTGGCTACGGCAGTGCTGTATCAGAACCCGATTCAGAACTTTGCGCTGGCTCCGAACAACCTGACAGATGCACCGGCACTGGCTATCGATTTTATGAAGCAGGTACCTACTACGTGGGATGAAACGGTGTTCCTTGACGGTTATCCCGGCAAATACTGTGTACTGGCCCGCCGTCATGGCGACCGCTGGTATGTAGTGGGTGTAAATGCGCAGAAAGAACCATTGAAACTAAGCCTGAACCTGCCGATGTGGGAGAAAGGCGAAACGGTTTCCTATTATCTGGACGACAAGAAACGTCAGCCGCAGCTGGAGGAACTGAAAATCAAGAATCCGGTAGAGGTGAAAGTGGTACTCCAACCGGATGGAGGAATAATATTTGGTTAAGTAAATAAAAAATCCTGCCCTTAGGGCAGGATTTTTTTATTGAATAGGCTGGGATAGTTCGCTTAATGTTTTTCCTTCATAATCACAGATAGCTTGTTTATATGCCATCGGAATTTCCATGGGTTCTTTGGTCAGTATATCATATCCCACCAATACGGTACGGCACTGGCACTTCAATACACCGCTGGCCTTATTGAAGGCTCGTTGTAGCATGGTTAAACTCTTATGCCCGAGGTGGATCACAGTCGTTTCAATCATGAGTTCGTCAGAAAAGAATACAGGTGCTAAAAAGTCTGCATTGATATTGACTACTACCACATTGAATTTGTCGCGTTCTTCTTCCCCAAACACATCGCGGAAATAGGATGTTTTAGCCAGGTCGTACAACGAAAAATACACGGAATTATTCATGTGACCGTACTGGTCCACATCGCTGAAACGGATTTGTACAGGGATTTTGTGCTTGAATTGGAATTCTGCGTTCATAGTAATGCTTTTAAGTTTTCGCCAAATGTACATCTTTTTTTCATAAATCTGCTATCAATGGTGGAATATTTCTTACTTTTGTCCGTCAGAATGATTTGTAGATAAATAATATTATATAAGATGGAACAGAAATTCAACAAAGAGACACTTTGTGTACAGGCTGGATGGACTCCGAAAAAAGGAGAACCTCGTGTATTGCCTATTTATCAAAGTACAACGTTTAAGTATGATACCAGTGAACAGATGGCTCGTCTTTTTGATTTGGAAGACAGCGGCTATTTTTATACTCGCTTGCAGAACCCGACGAATGATGCCGTAGCTGCCAAGATTGCGGCATTGGAAGGAGGGGTAGGAGCTATGCTGACTTCATCGGGTCAGGCAGCTAACTTCTATGCCGTATTTAATATTTGCGAGGCAGGCGACCATTTTGTCTGCTCGTCTACCATTATGGAGGTACATTCAATCTGTTCGCTGTAACGATGAAGAAACTGGGTATTGAGTGTACCTTTATTGATGCAGATGCTCCGGAAGAAGAAATAGAAAAGGCTTTCCGTCCGAATACCAAATGTTTGTTCGGAGAAACAATCTCTAATCCGGGTATCAATGTGATCGATATTGAGAAATTTGCCCGTATTGCCCATAAACACGGAGTGCCTTTGATTGTGGATAATACTTTTGCTACTCCGATTAACTGCCGTCCTTTTGAATGGGGAGCAGACATCGTGACACATTCTACTACGAAATACATGGATGGACATGCTACTTGTGTGGGAGGTGCCATTGTAGATAGCGGTAATTTTGACTGGGATGCACATGCCGACAAATTCCCGGGATTGACGCAGCCCGATGAGTCTTATCATGGACTTACTTACACAAAAGCTTTTGGAAAGATGGCTTATATGACGAAGGCTACTGCTCAGCTGATGCGCGATTTGGGTTCTATACAGTCACCGGAGAATGCGTTCCTGTTGAACCTGGGACTGGAAACATTGCATTTGCGTGTACCGCGTCACTGTGAAAATGCGCAGAAAATAGCGGAATGGCTGGAAGCAAATCCGAAAGTGAAATGGGTAAACTATTGCGGATTGAAGAGCAACAAGTATTATGAACTGGCTCAGAAATATATGCCTAACGGTTCTTGTGGCGTGATTGCTTTCGGCTTGGAAGGAACTCGTGAAGAGGCTATCAAATTTATGGATAGTCTGAAGCTGGCTTGTATTGTGACTCACGTGGCAGATGCACGTACTTGTGTGTTGCATCCGGCCAGCCATACACATCGTCAGTTGACAGATGAACAGCTGATTGAAGCGGGTGTGGCCCCTGATTTGATTCGCTTGTCTGTCGGTATTGAAAATGTCAACGACATTATTGCCGACCTGGAACAGGCTATGGCACAGGTTTAAAAGTTTTAAAACTGAGATACAAAAAAAGGAGGAACAAACATTCCTCCTTTTTTGTATCTGACTCCGGTATTTATCGGAAAGATTTCTGATAAATCTGTACACTTCTTCGTCGGTCAACGGACGCGGGTCGAGGGTAAACAATGAACCCATGGTGTCGCGTGCATTTTGTACCATGAGAGGGAGTTCTTCTTCTTTCACTCCCCAGTCGCTCAGCTTCAATTGGTATACGTTGCATTCTTTCTGCATGCGTACCAGTGCATCAATAAAATCGCTGGGACGGTTACTCTTCTGCTGAGTCATGATTTCGGCCATTTTCATGTAACGTTTCATGCAGTCGTTACGGAATGTTTCGAAATATGCTTCGCTGATGGCAATCAGTCCGGCTCCGTGCGGCAGTTCCGGATGGAAGGCACTCATGGCATGTTCCATTGAGTGCTCGGAAATGCAGCAGGAAGTGGCTTCTACTAGTCCGGCCAATGTGCTGGCCCATGCTACTTTGCGCGTGCCTTGAGGTTACGTCCGTCTTTTACAGCTACCGGAAGGTATTTGTACAATAAACGAATGGCTTCAAGGGCATACAAGTCGCTGATAGGAGTGGCGCAGTTTGCTAAGAAACCTTCGGCTGCATGGAAGAAGGCATCAAATCCCTGATAAGCTGTAAGATGCGGAGGGATGGAAACCATCAATTCCGGATCGATAATAGAAAGTACAGGGAAAGTCAGTGTGCTTCCGAAGCCGATTTTTCTTTTGCTTCTTCATTGGTAATCACGCTCCACGGGTCAGCTTCCGTACCTGTTCCTGCAGTGGTAGGAATAGCAATTACGGGCAATGCCTTGGTTACAGGACGTCCTTTACCGCTGCCTGCCGGGGATGTAATCCCAGTAATCTCCGTCGTTGCAGGCCATGACGGCAATGGCTTTCGCAGAGTCAATGCTGCTTCCTCCGCCAAGTCCAACGATGAAATCGCATTTCTGTTCACGACAGACAGATGCAGCTTCCATTACGTGAGATTTAATCGGGTTGGGCAGAATCTTGTCATAGACAACAGATTCCGTATTGTTTTCTTGCAACAGTTCAACGACTTTGTCGAGGTAGCCGTATTTCTTCATGGAGGTTCCTGACGAGATGACAATCAGGCTTTCTTGCCGGGTAACTTTTCTGTCGCCAACTTCTTAACTCTCCGCATCCGAACAAATTTTGGTCGGGATGTGCAACTGAATACAGGATTTGCGTTTCATAATATAGCTATTTAAAGTTCATTTACCCAAAAGTACGAAAATAAAAACAGAATGGTTCAGGAGGGATGTTAAAAATGTCTTTTTGTGTGTGGTGGTATCAAATAAAAAAGGCTGCCGGTGAGGGCAGCCTTTGGGGTTAAAGGATATATAAGTAGATTATTCTTTATCCTTGTGGTTGTTCTGCGGACGACGTTCGCGCTTCGGATGATTTTCGGTCATTCCTTCCGGTTTCGGAAGCAATACCTTGTGTGACAGCTTGAACTTACCCGTTTTCGGGTCAATGTCCAGCAACTTCACTTCAATTTCATCACCTTCTTTCAATCCGGTTTCTTCGATTGTTTCAAAGCGTTTCCAGTCGATTTCAGAGATGTGCAACAATCCGTCTTTTCCCGGCAGGAATTCTACGAATGCACCGTAAGGCATGATAGAACGAACCTTACCAGTGTATACTTCACCTACTTCAGGAACAGCTACGATAGCCTTGATCATACGCATTGCATCGTCGATGCATTTCTTGTTTGTTCCTGCAATTTCGATGCGGCCTGCACCGTCTACTTCTTCAATAGTGATAGTAGCACCGGTTTCTTCCTGCATACCCTGGATAATCTTTCCGCCCGGGCCGATTACAGCTCCGATGAATTCTTTCGGAATAGTCAGAGTTTCAATGCGTGGAGCATGAGGCTTGAGTTCTGCACGAGGTTCTGCAATGCATTCAGTCAGTTTGCCGAGGATGTATTCACGTCCTTGTTTAGCCTGCATCAATGCTTTTTCCAGAATATCGTAAGTCAGACCGTCACACTTGATATCCATCTGAGTGGCTGTGATACCGTCGCGTGTACCTGTAACCTTGAAGTCCATGTCACCCAGGTGGTCTTCGTCTCCCAAAATATCTGACAATACAGCGTATTTATCTTCGCCGGCATTCTTGATCAATCCCATCGCAATACCTGAAACCGGCTTCTTGATAGGTACACCTGCATCCATCAAAGCCAATGTTCCGGCACAAACTGTAGCCATAGAAGAAGAACCGTTAGATTCAAGAATATCAGAAACTACGCGTACGCAGTAAGGATAATCTGCAGGAATTTGTCCTTTCAATGCACGCCATGCCAGGTGACCGTGACCAATTTCACGACGGCCTACGCCACGCTGTGCTTTTGCTTCTCCTGTAGAGAAAGGAGGGAAGTTGTAGTGAAGCAGGAAGCGTTCTTTGTGCTGGTCGAGTACATCGTCTACAATCTTTTCGTCCATCTTTGTACCCAGTGTAACAGTACTCAGAGACTGAGTTTCACCACGAGTAAAGATAGAAGAACCGTGAGGACCTGGCAGCGGACTGGTTTCGCACCAGATAGGACGGATTTCTGTAGTAGCACGACCGTCCAGACGTTTGCCTTCATCAAGGATACAACGACGCATTGCTTCTTTTTCTACGTCGTGATAGTAGCGGTCAATCATCGGACCCTTTTCTTCCAGTTCTTCTTCAGAGAACTGAGCCTTGAATTCTTCGCAAACAGCATCAAAAGCATCTCCTCTTTCGTGTTTGTTCTTGTTGCCTGATTTTGCAATGGCGTATGCTTTTTCGTAGCAAGCATCGTGTACAGCCTTGCGCAGGTCTTCGTCATTTTCTTCGTGACAGTATTCACGTTTTACAGTCTTGCCGACTTCTTCCATCAGTTCCATCTGAGCTTTGCAGTGAACCTTGATTGCTTCGTGAGCAAACTTCATGGCTTCCAGCAAGTCTTGTTCTGAAACTTCCTTCATTTCGCCTTCCACCATCATGATGTTTTCATAAGTAGCGGCAACCATGATGTCCATGTCAGCACGTTCTAGTGCTTCGAATGTCGGGTTGATGACAAACTGACCGTCGATACGTGCTACACGTACTTCAGAAATCGGACCTCCGAACGGAATGTCAGAAACAGCCAGTGCGGCAGAAGCAGCCAGACCAGCCAGTGCATCCGGCATATCTACGCCATCAGCAGAATAAAGTATGATATTTACGTAAACTTCAGCATGATAATTGTCCGGGAACAGAGGGCGCAATGCGCGGTCTACCAGACGGCAAGTGAGGATTTCGTAATCTGAAGCCTTTCCTTCACGTTTGGTAAAGCCACCGGGGAAACGTCCGAATGCGGAGTATTTTTCTCTGTACTCTACCTGGAGAGGCATAAATCTGTACCGGGAACTGCATCTTTTGCTGCACAAACAGTAGCCAGCAACATGGTGTTACCCATGCGTAGCATAACAGTACCATCTGCCTGTTTTGCCAGCTTTCCCGTTTCGAGTGTGATGGTTCTTCCATCATTCAGCTCGATCGTCTTAACAATAGGATTGATCATAAAAATTGATTTAATATTATTTCATCTAAAAAAGCGTACAAAGATAATGTTTTATTATGGATAAAAGCGGGTATTTATGTAAAAGTTTCAGTATGAAGTGCTTTTTATATAATAATTTGTCGTAAAAACAACGGTTTTCGTCGGTTGGATGATGGATTTATCTTTTAAAAACTTTGTGACGTCATGAAAAGCCGTATCTTTGCACCTTGAAGTTACGAAAAGAGTGTAATTTATTGGAAATGAGCGTAGGTTAATTGCTCTTGATAGTAATAGGTTACGATTTAGTTAGTTATCTACTGCATTATCCTTCTGCGCGTTGCGTAACCTTCAAAGA
>ENA-OQAL01000250-OQAL01000250.1-human-gut-metagenome-genome-assembly--contig:-NODE-250-length-13890-cov-2.179539_pt1 | contig 13890 bp, 20 predicted proteins | sample MGYA00242491_ERZ504519 | MGnify/ENA primary metagenome ERZ504519 (study PRJEB26092, sample SAMD00036260) | human gut metagenome | host: Homo sapiens | study: EMG produced TPA metagenomics assembly of... | reverse complement strand
CGAAATCAAAGGATTATGAGAGATAGTAGACTGAGAACGGGGCAACCCGGAGGAGATGTTTATTCTTAGCGAGCAGACCATTTGGATAAACACAGTTTCCCAAACGGTAAAAGGCTCGTTAGGGGTTGCCCCTAATACCCCGTGAGAAAGGAGAACTTGATTTGAGAGAGTTATTACTTATTGCCGCCGGAACACTGCTCGGCAGTTGTCTTGGCGTTACGATGATGTGCTTATTCCAGATTAACAAAGATTGCAGAGTAAAGAGAAAGGAAGATACCGATTATGAGAAAGAGAAACATTCAGAAGATTGTACGCTTTAACCGCAAGGAAGCACAGGATTTGGCAGCAAAGGCAAAGAAGGCTTGTCTTTCCGAAGCAGGACTTATCCGTTTACTTATCAGAGGTTACGAACCGAAAGAGAAACCCGATGACCGTTTCTATGATGTGATGAGGGAACTTTCCTCTATCGGTAATAACATCAATCAGCTTGCTGCCAAAGCGAATACACTTGGTTTCATTGACGCACCTATGCTGAAGAATGAAGCTGCAAAGTGGAATAAGTTCCAGTCAGAGATTGAGAGGACATATCTTCGTCCAAATCAGAGCGAAATGAAATGGCAGTAACAAAGTTGTGGTCGGTAACAGAAAGGCTCGGTCAGGTCATTGACTATGCAACCAATCCCGAAAAGACTTCTGCAAATATCAAAAGGGAGTTTTCACCGGAACAGTATCAGGCTCTTGCTGATGTTATTGCTTATGCAAAGGATGAAGAAAAACAGAGCGAGAATTTTATGTTGAGGGTATCAACTGTAATGTGGCGATTGCCCGTGACCAGTTCATAACGGTTAAGGAACAGTACCAAAAGACAGACGGTATCCAAGCCTATCACGGATATTTGAGTTTCAAGGAAACAGATATATCTCCTGAGATGGCACAGAAAATCGGAATGGAATTTGCAAATGAAGTGTGGGGGAAAAGATTTCAGGTTGTTGTGACAACCCATCTGAACACAAAGCACCTGCACTGTCATTTTTGTCATCAACTCTATTTCTTTTGTCGATTGGCAAACATTTGTGGGGAGAGGAAAAAGCGTGGTTCAAATTCCGAAAAGTTGCAGACAGAATTTGTGAGAAGTACGGACTTTACTATGACCCGAATCCGAACCGCAGTAAGCAGTCGGAGTATCTGACGATGAAAGAAAAGGCAGGTATGCCGACACGCTACTCGGTTGCAAAGGAAGCCATTGATTATGCTATCGACCACAGCAAGACCTTGAAAGAATTTCAGTTTGCTCTCAAGGAAATGGGATATGCCTATAACCTAAGTCCAAGCCGAAAATACTGGACGGTCATTCCAAAGGGATACGATAAGCCGATACGACTGAAAAATCTCGGAGCAGATTATACCAATGACCGGATTGTAGAGCGTATCAAAGAAAATCGTGACAGATGGGCAGAGATTGAGCCGTTCCAGAGGGCGACTTATAAACCAAGACAGTACCGTATGCAGACCAGAGGGCAGAAGCTGAAAAAGAAAGGCGGACTTTATGGGCTGTATCTGTATTACTGTTACAGACTCGGTTATCTGCCCAAGTATAAGAAACAGAATAACGCAAGGCTTCATTATCTTTTGAAGATGATTTGATGAAGCTCGATAAGATTACTGATGAAGTAAGGCTGCTCGGACGAGAAAATATTTCCACGGACGAACAGCTTTTTTCATATAAGACTTCCTTAGAGGAGCAGATGAAAAATCTGATTGCCGGAAGAACACATCTCCGAAAAAAGATAAGAACAAATATTGATGATGGTCAGCTTCAGGCGGCAAAAGATGAAATCGCTTCTATCAATGGAGAATTGAAAAAACTCCGACGGGGAAGTAAAACTCTGCGAGGATATTGCGGCGAGGTCAAAGGTTATGGAAGAAAACCTTGAGCATATCGAAACAGAGGAACAAAAAACAGCAGAGAAAGGAGAAATCACGCTATGAACAACGGTGGTGACGCAGCAGAGCAGGTCGTTAGGCTTTCGCTTGAAGGATTTGAAGTTGCTGCAAGATTAAGCGGTTCGGCGGCGAAGAATATCGCATTGCTTTTGGTATCGGTTCTGAAGCAGGAACAAAAGACGAAGGGTAAAGCAAGGCTTACCAATATGATTAAGTCAGGCAAGGAGCTGAAAGTCTTTTCCATTCCGCAAAAGGATTTGAAGAAGTTTACCGAACAGGCAAAACGCTATGGTGTTCTTTATTGTGTCCTCAGAGATAAGAACACAAAGGGAGAGAACGCTCCGGTAGATATTATTGCAAGAGCAGAGGACGCTTCTAAAATTCAGCGTATCGTTGAAAGATTTGAACTTGGCAAAGTGGATAAGGCTTCGATTGTCAGTGAAGCAGAGAAAGCTATCGCAGACCGTGAAGCGGTTGAAAAAGAAAAGCCGACTAAATCCAAGAGTGAAATCATTATGGAAGAAGCGGTCAGAAATCCAATGCAGAAAGAGGAGCGAGCAAAAGCAAACCCCTCAGTCGCCAAAACAGACAAAAGCCCTCTGTCAAGGCAAAACTTAGAGCCGGTAGAAACGCAATCTGATAAGGGTGTTGCAAAGCCAGTGGAAAAGCCATCGGTCAAAGAGAAACTTGACCGTTACAAGGCACAGGCAAAACAGCAAAAAGAAGCAGAGCGTAAAGAGCCGGAGGTTAAGAAAGACGGCAAGAAGCCGCAGCAGAAAAACGGTCAGACGTTACACCGTCAGCCGAAGAAGAAACCCAAAACAAAAGAGAGGTAATTCACTATGACAAATGATTTCAAACCCGCAAAGGCTGGCGGTAATCAGCCAAGATTATCCAAAGAGGAGTATGCAGAAAAGAAGCGAGCAGAAAAAGAAAAAGTCTATCAGATGATTGATGATGCTGCCCGTGAGATTGTGAGTGACCCTGAGAAATTCAAGAGTTTTCTTGATACGCAGAGTCGAATGGACAGATATTCCGCAGCAAATGCTCTCCTTATTTACAGTCAGTATCCGCAGGCGACACAGCTTAAAGATTTTGATGATTGGGGTAAGGACAATGTGAAGATTACCAAAGGGGCAAAGAGTATTTCTATCCTTGAACCAGTGGAATACACAAGAGCAGATGGTTCTCCGGGTATTTCCTACAATGTCAAAAAGGTATTTGATGTTACGCAGACAAATGGAAGAAAAGCTCCGGCAGTATCAGCAAACCGTGACCCGAAAGCACTTATCACGACAATGCTTGATGTATCTCCGGTGGAGGTTGCGGCAACCGATGAACTTCCGTATCCGAATATGGCAGCTTTCTATAATAATGAAAAGCAGACCTTGTATGTGAAGCGTAATGTGGGCGACAGCGTAGCAGTTGCTCAGTGTGTCGCTCAGGAACTTGGACACGCACAGCTTTCCATCAACAGCGAAAGTTACAGCCGCAGGGATATGGGCTTTCAGGCAGTGTGTATCGGATATATGATTTGCAAGAAGTATGGCGTAGATACACAGAATTTTGCAATTAACCGTATTCCGGAGGACTGGCTTCCAAAGAGCCGAAAGAAATCCGTGCGGAGCTTTCCAAGACACGAAATGCAATGGCAGAAATTCACAGTCATATCTCTGATGAAATGTTCCGCAAGAAGCAGGAGCGTTCAAAGGACTATGAGAGATAACGGAGGGCAGATATGGAAAAAGAAAACTCTACCACATTGCTTTGGACGATTATGAACACGGTGTTGTCATTCGCTCCTTAAACGATGAGAAAACAAAGTTGATGGAGGAAGGCAAGTCCGCAGACGCAGTAGACGACCTGCTTGTAAAAGTCGGAAATGCCCCATTGAAAAGTTCAAAGTGATTGAAAGGAAACGCTCAGATGAAGCGAGATAATGACAGGCAGACTGCCATTATTTTATCCATTGTCGGTATCGTTCCGGTCATATGGTTGGCACTTCTGATTGCACCTTCCATAAGCGGAGGATTGCCGGAGATAGCAGCCAATCTTGCGACACTCTTTGATAATCCATTTTCCATAAAATTATGTGGGGACAGCCTGAAAACTGTCCTCATTTTACTTTTATGCTATGGAATGGGGTATCGGGATTTATTTCTCAACAAGAAAGAATTACCGCAGACGAGAGGAACACGGTTCTGCCAAATGGGGCAATGTCAGAGCCATTGATAAAAAGTACCGACAAAAGCCGCTGTCAGAAAATAAGCTGATGACTCAGAATGTGTGCATTGGACTTAATGCCAAGAAGCACAGACGAAATCTGAATACGCTTGTGTGCGGTGGCTCCGGTGCAGGTAAGACAAGATTTTATGCAAAGCCTAATATTATGAACGCTGCAAGAAACAGCTATGTGATATTAGACCCGAAAGGGGAAATCCTGCGAGATACGGGACATCTTCTTGAGAAGAAAGGTTACGAAGTGCGTGTGCTTGATTTGATTTCAATGGAGAAAAGCCATTGTTACAATCCTTTTGTTTATTTGCAGAATGACAATGATGTGCAGAAGCTCGTAACCAATCTTTTTAAGAGTACCACTCCGAAAGGTTCACAGAGCAATGACCCATTTTGGGATACGGCAGCGTCAATGCTTCTGCTTGCACTTGTATTTTATCTGCATTATGAAGCACCGCCGGAAGAACAGAATTTTGCGATGGTAATGGAAATGCTCAGAGCCGGGGCGATTGAGGACGAGGACGACCCAAGTCCTTCTCCGCTTGATAATCTGTTTTCAGATTTGATGATAGATAATCCTGACCACATTGCTTTGAAGTATTACCACTCTTATCATTCCGGCTCTTCCAAAACATTAAAAATCCATACAGATAACCCTTGCAGCAAGGCTTGAAAAGTTTAACTTGGAAAGTCTTGCTGCTCTTACTTCTGCCGATGAACTGGATTTACAGTCACTCGGAGAGAAAAAGGTGGCACTGTTTGCACTGATACCGGATAACGACTCCAGTTTCAACTTCTTGGTATCCATTCTTTACACACAGCTCTTTCAGCAGTTGTTTTATGCAGCCGACCATATCCACGGCGGCTGTCTGCCGATGCCTGTTCATTTTATGATGGACGAATTTGCCAATGTTTCACTGCCGGACGACTTCGACAAGATACTGTCGGTTATGCGTTCCCGTGGGGTATCGGTAAGTATCATCTTACAGAACTTGGCACAGCTTAAAGCCTTGTTTGAAAAACAGTGGGAGAGCATTGTGGGTAACTGCGATGAATTTCTTTACCTTGGTGGAAATGAGCAGTCAACCCATAAATATGTGTCGGAGCTGTTGGGCAAGGAAACCATTGATACCAACACGTTCGGAAAGAGTACCGGAAGAAGCGGTAATTATTCCACCAACTATCAGATTAGCGGCAGAGAGTTACTTACCCCTGATGAGGTGCGTATGCTCGATAATCAGTACGCTATTTTGTTTATCCGTGGGGAAAGACCCATTATGGATTTCAAATATGACATTATGAAACACCCGAATGTGGCACTTACCACAGACGGAAAGGCGAGTCCTTATAAGCACGGAGAAGTCACAAAAGATATTGCTTCGATTGCCATTTGGGACATTGACCCTGCAACACTTCCTGAAAAGGAAATGGAAGAAACGAACTGGGAACTTCTTTCCGATGAGGAGATGGAAGCTCTGTTCATAAACAATCAAACAAATTAAATTTTTGGAGGTATTCAACTATGACTATTTTTAAGAAAAAAGCAACTGATATTCAGGAAACAAAGAAACTGCCTATGACCGGAAAGGTCAAGAAAGGCTTCCGTGCTTACTGCACAATGGTCATTGTCGGTGCGTTGGCACTTGGAATGACAACGACTGCATTTGCAGCGAATGACCCGCTTACCGTAGTCAATAATCTGTCCGACTTTATCTTCGGACTTATCCGTGCCATCGGTATGATTTTGCTTGGCTTTGGTATCGTGCAGGTCGGTCTTTCACTCAAATCTCACGACCCTTCTCAGAGAGCCAATGGCTTCCTGACTCTTGCGGGTGGTGTCATTATCACTTTTTGCGAAAGAAATCCTTACTCTTATCACAGGCTAAGATAAGAGTTACACAGTTATCGAGGGGTGTGCCAAGTTAAGGTACACCCCTTAATTGTAAGGAGGTGCTTTGAATGAGTGATAACTGGGTAGTTCAAAATCTTGAAAATGCCCTTGAAACTTGGAATGAAAAACTGTCGGAAATATGGACGCTCATCACAACTACACCGCAGAACTTTAAGGGCGGGAATATCTGGAAGGTTATCGTTGACATCAATGGTGCGGTTCAGGCTATCGGGCTTGCCTTACTTGTATTGTTTTTTGTGATAGGTATGGTAAAGACCTGCGGAAGTTTTACAGATGTGAAGAAACCGGAACACGCTTTAAAACTCTTTGTCCGTTTTGCATTGGCGAAAGGTGTTATCACATACGGAATGGAGCTTATGCTTGCATTATTTAATATCGTGCAAGGGACGATTTCAACCATTATGAATGCTGCCGGATTTGGAACTCCGGAACAGACGACCTTACCCGCAGAGATGGTAACGACCATAGAGGATTGCGGATTTTTTGAGAGTATCCCTTTGTGGGCGGTAACGCTTATCGGAGGATTATTTATCACGGTGCTGTCGTTCATTCTGATAATGACAGTGTATGGACGATTTTTCAAGTTGTATATGTACACAGCACTTGCACCGATACCGCTTTCCACATTTGCAGGAGAACCGACACAGAATGTAGGCAAGAGTTTTATCAAGAGCTATTGTGCAGTTCTGCTTGAGGGAGCAGTCATTGTACTTGCTTGTATTATTTTCTCCGTATTTGCTTCATCGCCACCAGTAGTGAATCCTGATGCAGCAGCAGTTACGCAGGTGTGGGCATATATCGGGGAATTGGTATTTAATATGCTTGTTCTTGTCGGTGCAGTAAAAATGTCTGACCGTATTATCCGAGAGATGATGGGACTTTAAGGAGAGATTTTGAGATGAACCAAAGAGATTGTAAGAAATGCGTTTACTATGGCGGTAAACGAAAAGGCAAAGTCTTTTGCCTGAATGATAAATGCGTGAGGGAGAAAGACCGAAACCGCAGGAAAGGAAACAGATATGGAAGTAAAAATTAACCGAGAAATCAGAAATTATACAGAGTCAATGTTTTTTGGACTGTCGCTCAGACAGTTCATTTTTTCTGTTCTCGCTTGTGGCGTTGCGGTAGGACTGTATTTCTTGCTCAGACCGTATGTTGGCACGGAAACCGTATCGTGGGTGTGCATTTTGGGTGCTGCTCCGTTTGCGGCACTTGGCTTTGTGAAGTACAACGGTATGACCGCAGAGAAAGCAATCTATGCGTGGATAAAATCGGAGTTTTAATGCCGAAGAAGTTGGTATTTCACTCCACCAATGTTTATTACGAACTGATGAAGCCAAGCATTGAACAGAAACAGAAGGAGGTATTGAAGTCAAATGATTAAGACTCTTACGAACCTGTTTAAGCAGGATAAAGAAAAATTTGTTGTACCGAAAGGGGTGCAGGACGTGATTCCCGTGGCAGCTATCTTTGATGATGGCATTTTCAAAGTGGGAAAGGATAAATATTCAAAGACCTACCGCTTTACGGATATTAACTATGCAGTGGCGAGCCGTGAGGATAAGGAAGCGATGTTCCTTGAATATTCCGAACTTCTGAACTCTCTTGACAGTGGTGCAACGACAAAAATCACAATCAATAACCGTCGGCTCAACAGACTGGATTTTGAGCAGACAATCCTTATTCCGACAACCGGAGATAATTTGGACGAATATCGAGAGGAATATAACAAAAATGCTTCTTGATAAGGCAACGGGGGGCAAACTCTATTGTTCAGGATAAGTATATTACCATTTCCATCAACAAAAAGAGTGTGGAGGACGCAAGAACTTATTTTGCCCGTGTCGGTGCAGATTTGATTGCTCACTTCGGCAGGCTTGGAAGTAAGTGTGTGGAACTGGAAACAGACGAAAGACTTCGTATTTTCCACGACTTCTATCGTGTGGGAGAAGAAAGCTCTTTCCACTTTGATATTAAGGAAACAAGAAAAAGGGACACGATTTTAAGGATTATATCTGCCCCGACACAATGGAATTTGAAAAGGACTATTTCAAGATGGGAAACCGTTATGGAAGAGTCCTTTTTCTTCGTGAATATGCGTCCTATATCAAAGACAGTATGGTAGCGGAACTTACGGATATGAACAGAAATCTGATGATGTCCATTGATATTGTTCCCGTTCCAACTGATGAAGCAGTAAAGGAAGCAGAGAACCGTCTGCTTGGTGTGGAAACCAATATCACAAACTGGCAGCGTAGGCAGAATGCCAATAACAACTTCTCTGCAACTGTTCCGTATGATATGGAGCAGCAGAAGAAAGAAATGAAAGAGTTCCTCGATGACCTTACGACCCGTGACCAGAGAATGATGTTCGCTGTTATCACAATGGTTATTACAGCAGACAGTAAGGAACAGCTTGAGAATGATACGGAAGCGTTGCTTACCACAGCAAGAAAACATCTTTGCCAGTTTGCAACACTGAGATTTCAGCAGGTAGATGGACTCAACACGGTAATGCCGTTTGGAACAAGAAAGATTGATGCCTTCAGAACACTTACAACAGAGAGCCTTTCGGTATTTATCCCATTCAGGGTGCAGGATATTTTCCACGAGAACGGTATCTATTACGGTCAGAATGTTATCAGCAAAAATATGATTATCGCAGACCGTAAGCAGCTTTTGAATGGTAACTCCTTTATTCTCGGTGTATCTGGTGGCGGTAAGTCATTTGCGGCAAAGGGAGAAATCATCAATCAGGTGCTTTCTTCAGACGCAGATATTATCATCATCGACCTGAGCGAGAGTATTCACAGCTTGTCAATGCAATGGGCGGAGAGGTAATCAATATTTCTGCTACTTCCGACAATCACATCAATGCAATGGATATGAATAAGGATTACGGCGACGGTGCAAACCCTGTCATTTTGAAATCCGAGTTTATTATGTCCCTTTGTGAACAGCTTATCGGAGGAACAAATCTCGGAGCGAAGCAGAAGTCTATCATTGACCGTTGCACGGCAAGCGTGTATCGCAGTTATCAGCAGAATGACTATCAGGGACATATACCGACCTTGCAGGATTTCAGGGCAGAACTTTTGCAGCAGGACGAACCGGAAGCAAAGGAACTGGCACTTGCCATTGAACTTTTCACACACGGTTCTCTGAATACCTTTGCAAAGCAGACGAATGTGGATACCAATAATCGCCTTATCTGCTATGACATTCTTGATTTGGGTAAACAGCTTATGCCGATTGGTATGCTTGTTGTCCTTGACTCTATCCTGAACCGTATCACACAGAACCGTGCAAAGGGTAAGAACACCTTTATCTTCATTGATGAGATTTATCTTCTGTTCCAGCACGAATACTCTGCAAACTTCCTCTTTACCTTGTGGAAGCGTGTGAGAAAATACGGTGCATACGCAAGTGGAATCACTCAGAATGTCGATGACCTTTTGCAGAGCCACACAGCGAGAACAATGCTTGCAAACTCAGAGTTCATCATTATGCTGAATCAGGCTTCCACAGACAGGCTTGAGCTTGCAAAACTTCTGAATATTTCTGACCTCCAGATGTCCTATATCACGAATGTGGAAGCAGGACACGGACTTATCAAGGTGGGAAGTTCGCTTGTACCGTTTGCAAACAAATTCCCTAAGAACACGAAACTTTATAAACTGATGACAACCAAACCAGGCGAAGCATAAGGAGGGATTTACAATGTCTAAGATTCAATTTCGCAATGCTGCACACAGAGATTTTGTATTGGAAAATCTGGATAAGTGCAAAGTCAACGACTGCTATCACAGAGCATTTTTCTATGTGATGGGTATTTCAGAAGAAACGAGAATGAACATCGGAAGATGTTTGATTTTAAGAGGGATTGCCATCATACCGGAAGGTATGCACGGCGGTTGGCAGACAAGTGGCACAGTCAAGGTCTGCACCTTGCCTTTAATCTCTGGAATGGATTTACGGAAGAAGGCAGGGAAAATCTCTATACACCGGAGGAACTGTTCTGTTGCGGATATGCTCCGTATTTTATGGAGGGTATCAAGTTGAGGTATCCGGAGTATTGCAGAGATTTGACTCCACCTAAGAGAAACGATATGGAAAGGTAAGAGAAAATGAGCAGAAAAATCTATATTATTATTGCGATGGTGTTTATGGTAGTGTTGTCTGTAAGCACCTTCTTTATTATCCGTAATCACATTGACTCTGCCAAGCAGAATGAAGTCTATGATAACCTTGCGGAGATTGTGGAGGACGAGCCGCCAAAAGGAAAATGAGGGCGTGACGTTTTTCGGAAGATAAGGACTATCTTGCGGAATATCTTGAACTCTATCGGCAGAATGAGGATATGGTGGGTTGGATAAAGGTTGAGGATACCAATATCAACTATCCGGTCGTGCAGTCTGTAAATGAGCCGAACTTCTACCTGAAGCACAAGTTTGATAAGACCTATTCTGCTTATGGCTGTCCATATGTGCAGGAAAATTGTGATGTGCAGAAACCTTCAGACAACATCATTATTTACGGACACCACATGAATGACGGTTCGATGTTTACGGGACTGATGAAGTACAGAAACAAGAGCTTTTGGGAAGGTCATAAGACGATTACCTTTGATACACTGACGGACAGACACCGGTATGAAGTGATTGCAGTCTTTAAGACAGTCGTTTATACAGACAGCTCCGATAGCTTTAAGTATTATGAGTTTACGGACGCAGAAAATGCGGCAGAGTTTGATGCGTATGTTGCTAAGTGCAAGGAACTTTCTTTGTATGATACCGGAGTATCGGCAGAATATGGCGACAAGCTGATTTCTCTTTCTACTTGTGAATATTCAAGAAACAATGGCAGGCTTGTTGTTGTCGCTAAGAGAGTGGATTAAACCCCACTCTCTATTATTTTTCGAGAAAGGAGGAAACCGATGGCTGATATAAAAACAAGAGATACAAGCAAAGGTACAATCAAGACCATAAATAAGGCAGCAGTTGCCACGGAGCGAATGAAGAAAGCCTATGTGATGACGAAAGATAAGGCAGAACATTCCACCAATGCTTCGGAAAATTCCGCAGAGGAATATGCTTCCGATAAAATCGAAGCGGCAACGGATAGGGCTGTTCACGAAACTGCATACCGTGCGGATAAAGTCGGCAGATGGGGTGTGCGTGAAACAAGGCAGAATTATCAGAAAGCCAAAACGGGAATTGAGAATTTCAAGACCAAGCGTGCAGAGAAACAGCTTCAGAAACAATCGGTCAATCCTGTCGGAAAACAGAGCATCCGAACTCTGGAGCGTACGGAGAAAACAATTAAACAGTCTGCAAGGTCGGCAGGAAATACGACAGTCAAGACCGTATCGAAAGGTGCGACCAATACTGTTCAAAGGTCGGTTAAGACCGCAGAACAAACGGCAAAGACTTCTATTAAGACCACAAAAGAAGCTGCCATTATAGCACAGAAAACAGCAAAAACAACAGCCAAAGCAACACAGAAAGCAGCTCAGACGGCAAAGAAAGCGGCGAAAGCCACAGCAGATACCGTCAAAGCGACAGCGAAAGCTACCGTTGCGACAGTCAAAGCGATTATTGCAGGGACAAAAGCACTTGTAGCAGCAATCGCAGCAGGCGGTTGGATAGCGGTGTTGATTATTATGATTGTCGTATTGTTTGGTGCTGCCGTAGCAATGTTTGGAGGAGGAAGTGACAGTAATTCCTATACTCCGGTAAGTGCAGAGGTAGAAGCCTATGAACCCATCATACAGAAGTATGCCAAAGAGTACGGCATTCCTGAGTATGTAGAACTTATCAAGGCGGTTATGATGCAGGAAAGCGGTGGCAGAGGACTTGACCCTATGCAGGCAGCAGAGGGAAGTTTCAATACAAGGTATCCGCACGAACCTAATGGAATTAAAGACCCTGAATATTCTATCCAGTGTGGAGTTCAGGAATTGAAAGCGGCTCTTACTTCGGCAGAAGTGGAAAGTCCGATAGATATGGAGCATATCAAACTTGCCTTGCAAGGCTACAACTTCGGTAATGGGTATATTTCTTGGGCAAAAACAAAGTATGGCGGTTATTCTTATGCCAATGCAGTGGAGTTTTCCACTCAGCAGGCACAAAGGCTTGGTTGGGACAGTTATGGAGATACCCAATATCCGGCTCACGTTCTGAGATACTATCCGTATGGGCGAGCCTTTACTGCCGGAGGTAATCAGGCGATTGTTGAGGTTGCCTTGACACAGCTAGGCAATCAGGGCGGACAACCTTACTGGAGCTGGTACGGCTTTAATAGTCGAGTGGAATGGTGTGCCTGCTTCGTATCTTGGTGTGCTGACCAATGCGGGTATATTGAAAGCGGACTTGTTCCGAAATTTGCAGGTTGCGTGGATGGTGCAAACTGGTTTAAGTCAAATGGAAAATGGCAAGACCGCACTTATGAACCAAAGGTAGGAGATATTATCTTCTTTGATTGGGAAGGCGACGGTACAACAGACCACGTTGGTATCGTAGAGAAGTGTGAGAATGGCACAGTTTATACCGTAGAGGGCAACTCAGGCGACGCCTGCAAGCAAAGACAGTACGCAGTCGGAAGCAGCAATATCTATGGATACGGTATTCCGGCATATTAAAAATTCCAGACGGTGTCTGGAAAATTGAAAAGATGGCTGCTCAGTTGAGTAGCCATCGGGTACATTATGAGAAATCGGTTGTTTCTCTGTTATTCAGGAAAATATGGTGTGTGTGATAAGTGAAGCTGAAAAGCATATCGGCATTTTCTTTACTGCCGTCTAAAAAGGAAATATCATCGGCAAGGATAAAAAGAATTGCTAACAGCTTCTTGATATATCCAGTGTAGCAGGCATAATCTACATAGATGTTGGCGATATATCCCTCGGCAAATTCTATCAGGTCAGCGTCAATTTCAAAGCTATTGGATAGTTCGTAAACGGTTTGATAAATTTATCCTTGTCAGCAATTCGCTCTTTACTTGGAACACTTCTGCGGTTCTCTGTATAAATTTTAAAAAATCATCAGCTTCCGTAAAGTCGGGAGTGACTGAGCTGTCAGTTCCCAAATCTGTTTTGTAATCCTCAAATTTCTCTTTTTCAAACCGATTACTGAATATTATCTTTTGTTCGTCCATTCCTTTTACCCCTAAGTTTATTCTATGGAGATTGTTTAACTTGGCTCTTGGGTTGTGATTTGTCTTTCGCCATTAACAATCGTGAATTACTACTTTTATAGTATAACATAAAAATAGTTGGGAATCATCACTAATAGTTGGTTTGACTTCCTTTGGGTGCGTGTGATTTGAAATCGACTTAACCTATACTATTAGTTATGGAAACACACTAAGGGAGGTGATGTGATGAAGCTCGATACAATCGGCAAGAATATAAGAAAGTTCCGACTTGCAAGGAAATTACGCCAAGAAGATTTGGCTGAGAAAACAGATTTGACAACAAATTATATTGGTATGGTTGAGCGTGGAGAGAAAATTCCGTCACTCGAAACTTTCATAAAGATAGTAAATGCTTTAGGTGTATCATCGGATATGGTTCTTACAGATGTTCTGGAAACGGGATATACAGTCAAGAACTCAATGCTGAATGAGAAGCTTGAAAAACTTGCCCCTGAAGATAGAAACAGAATTTATGAAGTCATAGATACACTTGTGAAGCAGTCAAAAGCAAATACTTCCATAAAAACACAGAAAGTTCGTCCTAATCGGCGAGCTTTCTTTTTTTTCAGTATAAAAAATTTACAGCTATCGAACAAATTTTTTTC
>ENA-OQAL01000248-OQAL01000248.1-human-gut-metagenome-genome-assembly--contig:-NODE-248-length-13906-cov-2.292184_pt1 | contig 13906 bp, 15 predicted proteins | sample MGYA00242491_ERZ504519 | MGnify/ENA primary metagenome ERZ504519 (study PRJEB26092, sample SAMD00036260) | human gut metagenome | host: Homo sapiens | study: EMG produced TPA metagenomics assembly of... | reverse complement strand
TGAGCAGACAGGTGCGTGACGGTCGGCCTAGGATGCTGAGGTCGATACGATACGTCGCATGGCTGTCCGTGTACTCGACTTGCTCGGCGTTAATGGGTTGCTCCGATTGCCAAATAAAACGCCTAGCTCGGCATCGACAATCTTGAAGTCCTTTATCTTGACCTTGAACTCTTGATAGAGGGACGGGCTGTTGTAGTAGACGGTTCGGGTTCCGTCGGTGCACTCATCGGTCGTCTCCCATTGACGACGGGCTGGTCCGAGCTGGCTATCAGCAGTTCTGCTCCAAAAGCTATGGCATGGGTGATGACAACCAGCAATGCCCAGCCGACAAAGAGATAGAGAACCACATATGCAACGGGGTGTTTTGAGCGGATGTTTTGGAGCGCGTTGGGGGCATTCATGGGGCACCTCCAAATTACTATCTATGGCAATCAAATTATACCCTGCCGCCATGTGCGCCGCCTCGAGCAGCGGTTCGGCATTTAGCTATTTAGTGGCGCACATGAAATGCCGGATTCGGCTCTACTAGATTGAGTGTGCGATATTATGCAACCTTGCATAATTCGACCTTGCATAATCTTTGAGTGCGGTTTGTATTGGAGGACATGTATATCGACTGAGGTAACACGTCCGCCCCGCTCTCTCGCCGCGCGCCGTGGTACGATTTTTGAGTTTGAAGTCCCGCCGTGCTCCGGCTGCCCTTGCAGCTCGGCGTGCGGCCGCACGTAAAGGAGCCATCATGGCCGGTATGAACATGCAGCAGATGATGAAGCAGGCTCGCAAGATGCAGGAGCAGCTTGCCGCCGCGCAGGAGAACCTCAAGTCCCAGACCGTCGACGCCTCTGCCGGCGGCGGTATGGTCAAGGTGACCGTTAACGGCGAGATGGAGCTCGTCAACCTTACCATCGACCCCGATGCCCTCGATCCCGAGGACGTCGATATGCTGCAGGACATGATCATGGCTGCCGTCAACGAGGCCGTTCGCGGCGTCAACGAGCTCGCCAAACAAGCAGATGGGCGCCATCACCGGCGGCCTCAACATCCCGGGCATGCCGTTCTAAGACGCGCATATAAATGAGTGCCAACCATAGTCTGCAAAAATTGCTCGATGAGCTGGGCCGCCTGCCGGGCATTGGTCCCAAGTCGGCCCAGCGCATCGCCTATTACCTGCTCGAGGCCGATGCCGAGGAGGCGCGCCGCCTGGCCGAGGCATCCTGGAGGTTAAGCAGGAGGTTCACTTTTGCAGCCGCTGCTTTAACTACGCCACGGCCGACGAGTGCTCCATCTGCCAGGATTCGATGCGCGACACTACTCGCATTTGCGTGGTGGGCGAGCCGCGCGACGTCCAGGCAATCGAGCGCACGGGCAGCTACCATGGCCTGTACCATGTGCTGGGCGGCGTGATCAGTCCCATGGACAAGATTGGCCCCGAGCAGCTGCACATTCGCGAGCTGCTGGCACGCTTGGGCCACGAGGATATCCATGAGGTCATCATCGCCACCAACCCCAATATTGAGGGCGAGACCACGGCGAGCTACCTGGCCCGCACTATCAAGCCGCTGGGCGTTGAGGTGTCGCGTCTGGCGAGCGGCCTGCCCGTGGGCGGCGACCTGGAGTATGCCGACGAGCTTACGCTTGGGCGCGCCATTGAGGCCCGTCGCACGATTTAGGTGGCGAGCCTGCTCCTGCCGTATGTTTTCCTGGCGACGCACGGGGCAGTCATAATTTCCCCGTGCGACTATAAGTTTGTTGTGCAACAAAGATACTTTGTATCCGCTTATCGCATGGATGCTTCCACTCGCATCCTTAATTTGCCCATTCGTTGCGCAACCTTTTGGGTTCGCTGATACACTCAAATATGGATTCGAATGAATGCGCCGCTCCCGAGCGGCGTGGTTTTTGTTGGAGGAGAACGCATGCGGCCCGGTGGCACTCAGACAAAGCGCGGCGCCGCGGTGCGCATGCGACGCCGACTGGGCTTGGCGCCGCGGGCGTACGCACTGCTGTCTTGCTCGCTGGTGCTGGTCATAGCTGGCGTTTCTGCCTATGGCATGACCGTGCCGTCCATGATGCAGGCACATGCCGCACGCGAACCGCGCGTGGGGCATGAGGTCAAAAGTGATCTGGGCACCACGACTGGATATGCTTGGGCAAGTGTGGTCGCGCATATTGTGTTTGGCACCGACGACGCGGACGGCGCGAGGCCCCGGACAACGAAGTCACGCTTGCCAATGGCAAAACCATCGTGCTCACCAACACCAAGATCATCGATCGGTTGTCCAACAATAGCGTGGCGGCAACGGTGAATAAGGTCGAGCAGCAGAAGGAACAGGACGCCCAGCAGTCCGGAAAGCCCGGTAACTCGGATACTTCTGGCTCCGGCTCGGATTCGTCGAGTTCGGGCGGCGGTTCTGGATCGGGTTCCTCTGCCGGAGGGTCTGGAAACGGCGGCTCGACGGGCGGCAACACTGACAACGATGCGAACTCCGGTGGCCTTTCCGCTGCTGAGGAAGAGAGCATTCACAGTTGGCTTGTGACCAAGTACAACATGCTCGACGGCTATGTTTCTCGTGCCAATGACGTGGTCTCGACCTATAACTCTACGGGAGATCCCAGGCCGTGCGACAGCCTGGTCGGGGAGATGTTTGTCATTCGAGCCGAGTTCGGTCGTCAGACATTCTCGCCCCGGTCAAAGTGGTATCAGCAGTATGCCAATCTGTGGGGCTGTTACACCAACCTATGTCAATGGGTCGGCCATTACGGCGATGATGACGTTGCGCTCGGTAACTTCAACAATAACATGGCGGCGCTTGCCCTATGATGACCGATCTTGCATCCACCACACCACAATCGCTCGGTCGCGATCCCATGGTCGGCCTGCGCCTGGCGCGTGTCGACGGGTTTGAGCCGGCCATTGCGCTCGGTCAGGACGAACTGCCTGCCTATCTGCGTCGTTTTACGATGCTGTTTGCCGACGATGCCACCATGCGCCGTGGCGGTATCGGCCGCGTGACGCGTGCCGTCAACGCCCAAGGCGAGGCCGTGGCGCTCAAGCAGCTCATCTTGCCGACGCGCGATGAGTTTGACGACGATGCAACTCACGAGGCGCTGGTCGCCAAGTTCAAGGCGGCGTTTCGCGAGATATGATGCCATCGCGCCCTTTCGGGCCTTAAGGGCTTTCCCCGCCTCTATGGCTGGGGCGAGGTCGACGGTGTGCCTGCAATTGTCATGGAATGGGTCGAGGGCGAGACGCTCGCCCGCTTGCGCTCGCGCTTTGCCGTGGACGATGCCGGCCGCCTGTCGCCGCTTGTGGCGGCGCGCTTGGGGCGCGACCTGTTCGACCTGCTCTGCCGCATGAGCCTGGTGGGGGAGGGCTTTGTCCATCGCGATATCTCGCCCGCTAATATTATGGTGCGTACGGCGCGTCTACCGCTTGACCGGCAGCTTGCCGAGGGCACCTTTGACCTGTGCCTGATCGACTTTGGCTCGTCGCTGGCGCTCGAGCCTGCGTCGGCCGTGGCCGGTACCGGCGGCAAGGCGTCGTTTACGGAGCGCTATGCCACGCTGCGTCGCGCGACGGTGGCCTACGCTCCGCCCGAGATCTCACCGACGATATTCCCGACCTGCGCGCTTTGCGTATGTCGCCGGCGATCGACGTCTATGCCGCAGCAAGCACGGTTTACGAGCTCATTGCCGGCGCCGCGCCATACGAAGCCGCGCCGAGCACTTCGGGCACCTCGGGTTCGCGCAAAAAAAAAAAAGCGCGCGACATCGCGACGCCCCTACCGTCTCAAGATGGACACCGCGGCCCGACTATCCCATTGGTGCCCATGCGCCCCGGTTGCGATTTGACGCAGCTGCTTCATCGCGAGCCCGATGTGGCGCTCGCCGCGGCCGAGCAGGCCCAGCAGCTGGGGCTTGAGCCGGATTCCGAGGAGCTACGCGATGCGCTGGCGTTTGTCGATGCCCAGCTGTTCAACGTGGTGATGGCCTGTCTGTCCAGCCATCAAAAAGATCGTCCCGAGCCGGCGGCGGTCGAGGCGGCGCTCTCGGCGTTTTGTGACCACTATGCGCAAAATGTCGGTCGTTCGCTCCGCGGCGAGCCGCTCACGCCGTGCCCCATGATGCGTCCGGCCGCGCGGTTCGTCGCGCGCTGATGGTCGGCGCGGCGGTCGTCTGTGGCGTGGTTTGGGCTGCGGTCGTGGTTTCGGCCGCGCTGCTGGCGTCGGGCGCTCGCGTGACGGCGACTTTGGGATCGCTCGTGTGGCCTGGGTCGCTACCGGGTGTTATTGCCGCACTGGCGCTGGCGCTGCCAGGGCATGGCCGGCGTTGTCGCGGGGGCACTTGCGCGCGATCGACGCTCGGGGTTCCTGCAGGGTGTGCTTGCGCTTTCTGCCTGCGAGGTTCCGGTACTGGCTGTGGCTGCATGTAGCGTATTTTCCCAACGCGCCGTGATGGGCGGCCTTGTTGCCGCTTTGGTTGCAACCTATACGCTTACGTGGTTTTTGCTTGCGATGGGCTTTGCCTTTGAACTTCCCGTTTCGGCACCGCGACGCACAAAAGCCCAGATGGCGACTCCGCTTGCCGGTGGAGCCGCAGCTGCCCGTACTTTTTGGCGGACCTGTCGAAGTATCGTCCGATTCTATTTCTACGACCAAGGAGGCCTAGGTCATGGCATCTCAAGTTGAGCTCACCCCATGCGGGGCCATGTTTGACATCTTTAAGCGCGCGGCGCATCTGAGCCATATCGAGCTGTGCGGCTTGGTGCTTTCGTCCCGTCCGCTCGCCGACGGCCGCAGCCCGCAGAGCCGAGCCGCCGATCGCTCTTGGGTTTCCCGCTTTATCGTTCGCGCGCCGGTCGGCACGCTTCAGCAGCGCTACTTTGCCGAATACGGTACCTCGGCTGCGCGTATTATGTCGCAACTGGCCCTGCGCCAGCGCCAATCCCATGGACTCCACGGCTGTGATCAATATGGTGTGCGGTCCTGCAGGTGAACCGATGGTACGCGCGCTCGAAGAGTGCCATCAGGACACGAATCTCTATCGCAACGCGCTCGATCGCCTGTCCCAGGCGGCGGAACTCATGCCCGCCGAGCGCGCCGAGGCCGTGCTGGTGCTGTTTGTCGCCGTCGGTTGTTCGGCGGATGTGCGGTCCTCGGTGAACTATGCCATCGACTACGCGCACGCGACCTGTGGCGGAGGCACCTCCACGCCGCGTTCGTTGGCATGTCGATGACCGCGGGCGAACGCGAACCCGCTCCGGCGCACCCCTTGGGCTTGCTGCGCGTACAAAACAGTTTTGTCGTGAGCGCCCCGCGCTGGATTCAGCCGAGTGAGCAGGGTGTTGAGATTGGCGCGCTGGCCACTGGTGAGGGCGATATTACCGACGTCGGCGACGATGTCTCGGCCCGCCATGCCCATATCTGGTGCGATGCTCAAAATATCTGGCACGTCGAGGACTTGTCGTCCACCAACGGAACCGTGGTGGTAAACGGGGCCACGCGCGTCTGCATTCAGGTCGAGCCCGGCCGTTCCGCCCAACTCAATCCCGGCGACGAGCTCAAGCTCGGCGAATCCACTACCTACGCCATCCTCTTCGGTGCCCTCTAGCCGGCAGATAGGGACGTTCCTTTCCTGCCGGCACTTTGGGACACTCCTTGGCGCGTCAGAGCCGATTGCCCCGGGAACACAGGGACCCATTTTGGCCCTTGGCGGTCAGTCGAGGTAAACCTTTACCGCCCGCCTATATTTGCCGCTATTACACTTGACGGCGGGGTACAATAAACCCGCATGCGGATTTTCGTTGCGGGCGCCTCCCATCGCCGGGGCGTGCCCGGGAGCATCCGGCATGCGGCCTTTGCGGCGCTCGGTCATGTGCAAGACGGGCAGCTGGGCCTGTGGAGCGCGTGCAGCCCTCCTCGCCTCGGCATGCCTTCTCTCCACGCCATGTACCTGCTGCTGAGCCTGCCTGCCAGATGATTGGAAGCAACAGCGAAATCCCATCACGCCAATATCCCGGCGATCGCCGGGGCCTGTATACCTATATGAGAGGAGAGGGGTATATGCGCGTAAGTTTAAGTCTATGGACGGCAACGAGGCGGCCGCATATGTTTCGTATGCGTACACCGAGGTAGCGGGAATCTATCCCATTACGCCGTCCAGCCCGATGGCCGACCATGTCGACCAGTGGGCGGCCCAGGGTCGCAAGAATATCTTCGGCACCCCGGTCAAGGTCGTCGAGATGGAGTCCGAGGCAGGTGCAGCCGGTACCGTTCACGGTTCGCTGGGCGCCGGTGCTCTGACCACCACCTACACGGCTTCTCAGGGTCTGCTCCTGATGATCCCGAACATGTACAAGATCGCGGGCGAGCAGCTCCCGGGCGTCTTCCACGTCTCCGCGCGTTGCGTCGCTTCCCACGCCCTGAACATTTTTTGGCGATCACTCCGACGTCATGGCCTGTCGTCAGACCGGCTTCGCCATGCTCGCCGAGGGCAACGTCCAGGAGGTCATGGACCTCTCGCCGGTGGCTCACCTTGCCGCCATCGAGGGTAAGACCCCGTTCCTTAACTTCTTCGACGGCTTCCGCACCAGCCACGAGATCCAGAAGGTCGCCATGTGGGACTACAAGGATCTGGCTGAGATGTGCGACATGGACGCCGTCCAGGCTTTCCGCGATCACGCGCTCAACCCTGAGCACCCGCACACCCGCGGCAGCCACGAGAACGGCGACATCTTCTTCCAGAACCGCGAGGCCTGCAACAAGGTCTACGACGAGCTCCCCGCCGTCGTCGAGGGCTACATGAAGAAGATCAACGAGAAGCTCGGCACCGATTACGGCCTGTTCAACTACTACGGCGCTCCCGACGCCGACCGCGTCGTCGTGTGCATGGGCTCCTTCTGCGACGTGCTCGAGGAAGTCATCGACTACCTCAACGCTCACGGCGAGAAGGTCGGCCTGGTCAAGGTTCGCCTGTTCCGTCCGTTCTCCATCAAGCACTTCGTCGACGTTCTCCCCGAGACCGTCCAGAAGATCGCCGTCATGGACCGCACCAAGGAGCCGGGTTCCATCGGCGAGCCGCTCTACCAGGACGTCGTCTCCGCTCTCTACGAGGCCGGCAAGACGGGCATCAAGGTCGTCGGCGGCCGTTACGGCCTGGGCAGCAAGGACACGCCTCCCGCGTCCGCGTTCGCTGTCTTCGAGGAGCTCAAGAAGGACGAGCCCAAGCGCGAGTTCACCATCGGCATTGTCGATGACGTGACCAACCTGAGCCTGCCCGAGGCCGAGGATGCGCCCAACACTGCAGCCCCCGGCACCATCGAGTGCAAGTTCTGGGGTCTGGGTGGCGACGGTACCGTCGGCGCCAACAAGAACTCGATCAAGATCATCGGCGACCACACCGACAAGTACGTTCAGCCTACTTCCAGTACGACTCCAAGAAGACCGGCGGCGTCACCGTCTCGCACCTGCGCTTTGGTGATTCCCCGATCCGCTCGCCGTACTACGTGACCAAGGCCGACTTTGTCGCCTGCCACAACCCCAGCTACATCGTCAAGGGCTTCAAGATGGTCCGCGACGTCAAGCCGGGCGGCACCTTCCTGGTCAACTGCCAGTGGAGCGACGAGGAGTTCGCCGAGCACATGCCCGCCGTGGCCAAGCGCTACATCGCCAACAACAACGTCAACGTCTACCTGATCGACGCTATCGACCTGGCTGCCAAGGTCGGCATGGGCAAGCGCACCAACACGGTGCTCCAGTCCGCCTTCTTCGCGCTGGCCAAGGTCCTGCCCGCCGAGGACGCCCTGCAGTACATGAAGGACGCGGCTACCAAGTCCTACATGAAGAAGGGCCAGGCCATCGTCGACGCCAACCACAAGGCCATCGATGCCGGCGCTACCGCCTTCCGTAAGTTCGAGGTTCCGGCCGACTGGGCAACTGCCGAGGATGCCGCTCCCGTCGAGCTCTCCGAGGAGACCAAGTCCGCTATCGCCCAGCAGGTCAAGAACCTGCTCGAGCCCATCGATCGCATGGATGGCGACAGCCTGCCCGTTTCTGCCTTTGTCGATTGTGCCGACGGCCAGTTTGAGCTGGGCGCCTCCGCATACGAGAAACGCGGCGTCGCCGTGGTCGTTCCTCACTGGGACGAGACCAAGTGCATCCAGTGCAACCAGTGCGCCTATGTGTGCCCGCATGCCACCATCCGTCCGTTCGCGATGACCGAGGACGAGGCTGCCGCCGCGCCCGAGGCTACCCGCACGCTCGACGCCATGGGCCCCAAGGCCAAGGGCATGAAGTTCACCATGGCCGTGTCCCCGCTCGACTGCATGGGCTGCACCAACTGCGTCAAGGTCTGCCCCAAGGGCGCCCTCGAGATGGTTCCCACCGAGCAGGAGATGGACCAGCAGCCCGTTTGGGACTACATGGTCGAGAACGTCTCCGAGAAGAAGGAGCTCATCGCGGCCAACGTCAAGGGCAGCCAGTTTAAGCAGCCCTACCTGGAGTTCTCCGGCTCCTGCGCCGGCTGCGCCGAGACCGCCTATGCACGTCTGGTGACCCAGGTCGCCGGCGACCGCATGTTCATCTCCAACGCCACCGGCTGCTCCTCCATTTGGGGCAACCCCGCTGCCACCGCTCCTTACTGCAAGGACAAGGACGGTCACGGCCCCGGCGTGGAACAACTCCCTGTTCGAGGACAATGCCGAGCACGGTCTGGGCATGGCCGTGGGCTATGAGGCCGTTCAGAAGAAGCTGATCGCTGCTACGCAGGAGATCATCGCCGCTGACGGTCCGTCCGACGAGCTCAAGGCCGCCGGTCAGGCTTGGATCGACTCCGTCAACGACGCCGAGGCCTCTAAGACCGCTGCCGCCGCCTACGTTGCCGAGCTCGAGAAGTGTGGCTGTGACGCTTCCAAGGCGATTCTCGCCGACAAGGCTTACCTCACCAAGAAGTCCTTCTGGATCTTCGGCGGCGACGGTTGGGCCTACGATATCGGCTTCGGTGGCCTGGACCACGTCCTGGCTTCCGGCCACAACGTCAACGTCTTCGTCTTCGACACCGAGGTCTACTCCAACACCGGCGGTCAGGCCTCCAAGGCCTCGAACCTGGGCCAGGTTGCTCAGTTCGCCGCTGCCGGTAAGGTGACCAAGAAGAAGTCTCTGGCCGAGATTGCCATGAGCTACGGCTATGTCTACGTGGCGCAGGTCGCCATGGGCGCCAACCCGGCTCAGACCCTCAAGGCCATCCACGAGGCCGAGGCCTACGACGGCCCGTCCCTCATCATCGGCTACAGCCCCTGCGAGATGCACTCCATCAAGAAGGGCGGCATGCAGAACTGCCAGGCCGAGATGAAGAAGGCTGTCGAGTGCGGTTACTGGAACCTCTTCCGCTTCAACCCCGAGGCTGCTGTCGGCAAGAAGTTCTCACTCGATTCCAAGGAGCCCGCGGGCGGTTATCAGGAGTTCCTGATGAACGAGGCCCGTTACGCTTCGCTGACGCGTTCCTTCCCCGAGCGCGCCGAGGAGCTCTTCAAGGAGAACGAGCAGGCCGCTATGGACCGCTACGCTCACCTGCTGAAGCTCAAGACGGTGTACAACGAGGCCTAGGTCTCCCACCGCAGGATCTGAGGGCTGACCTTCGCGGACGTCCTCGGACCATGAAAGAACCCCCGCTGCGCACTGAACTGCCTCCCATTTCTTGGACACAAGAAATGGGAGGCTTTATTATGGCTGGAAACGCTTTGTACGACGTCGGGATGAGACTGCGAGCGGCAGAGCTGCACGACGAGGGGCACGGCCGCGCGGCGATCGCGGCCCTTCTCGGGATGCCGGAGGAAACCGTGAGAGAATGGCTGTGCACCTACAGGTCTGCTGGTATCGAGGTTCTGGCCATGATGGGAAAGAAACACACCGCCTATTCGTTCGAGACGAAGCTGGCCGCCGTCAGGGCGGTCGTCGACGAGGGCATGACGAAGCCCGAGGCCATGGAGAAGTTCGGGATAGCCTCGCCAAGCCCTTTCAAGAAATGGCTGAAGGCCTACAGGGAGGAGGGCCCGGAGGCGCTCAGGCCAAAGCCCAGGGGGAGGCCGAGGGGGTCCGGCTCCCGTCCGGGGAGACGACGCGCGAGCAAGAGCTCGAGCGCAGGATCAAGAGGCTCGAGGCGGAGAACGCCTACCTAAAAAAATCGATCGCCCTGAAGGCGGAGAAACGCTCTCGAACGGCGAGAAGGCCGCGGTCGTGAGCGGGCTTTCAGGGCAATACCCCCTCGCCGACCTGCTCGAGTGCGCCGGCCTGGCGAGGTCGAGCTACTACTACGCGCTGTCGCACCCGAAGGCTCCCACCAGGCCCGAGCTCTGGGAGGCCGCCGCCGAGATATTCTCGCGCACCGCCAACGGGTGCGGCCACAGGCAGATCGCCATGTGCCTGCGCGCCGAGCAGGGCGTGCGCATAGCCGACAAGACGACGCTGAAGATGATGCGCGAGATGGGCATCAGCTGCGGGATCCGCCGCGAGACCGACTACCACAGGTACAACTCGTACAGGGGCAAGGTCGGAAAGATCTTCGAGAACGTCATCGGCAGGGACTTCGCCGCCGGCGGGCCGTGGGAGAAGATGGGCACCGACGTCACCGAGTTCAAGCAGCCCTGGGGCAAGGCCTACTTCGCGCCGGTCTACGACTTCGGCAGCAAGGAGATCGTCGCCTGGTCCACGTCGCTGCATCCCAACATGGCCCAGCAGCACGAGCTGCTCGACCAGCTCGTGTCCAAGATGCCCGAGGGCTCCAGGCCGGTCCTGCACTCGGACATGGGCTGGCAGTACCAGCAGGCCGGGTGGTGCAAGCGGCTGGAGGAGGCCGGCGTGGTGCAGAGCATGTCCCGGAAGGGCAACTGCATCGACAACGGCGCGACGGAGCAGGTGTTCGGCCATATGAAGGACGAGTTCTTTCGCGGAAGAAAATGGCCTTGCTTCGAAGACTTCAAGAGAGACCTGGACGAATACATCATCCATTGGAACACGAGAAGGAGGCAGGTTAAACTGAAGGGACTGACCCCGGAGGAATTCCGGAATCAGTCCCTATGTGCGGCGTAGGCCGCTTATTAGCCCGTCCAAGAATTGGGGCGCAGTTCACACTACGTGCGGCGGGGGTTCTTTCGTCCTGCGGAGTGTCCGCGAAGGTCAGCCCTCAGATCCTGCTACGACTACGTCCTCGGATTGTGTGGCTGAATGGATGACGTGGCTGGTGGGGCCTTTTGTCCCCTTGCTGTTTCGCGGCTTTGCCGCGAAACCTCGCGCCACTTTGGGGATGGATGGGGGCGTGGTTGTTGCGGCTTCTTATCCCTTTGCTTTTTCGCGCTTTGGCGCGAAACGCGCAGCGCCTTGGGAAATGCATTGATGTGTGGACGGGGCTGGATTGCGGATTCAAATGGCTAGAGAGATATAGGTGCGAACGAGAAATCGTTATTGGGGTCATCCTTTTCCATAAACTCATCGAGACAAAACGTCATGTAGATTGGAACGTACAGAACCTTGCCCTCTTTGCTGAGATTCTCGTGGCTTAGTACAACGGCCTCGGGAATTTTGTACTCGCCCACACTCATCAGACGATCGAGGGCCGCGTGCGCTCGAACTTTCTTGCCCGATTTGACCTCGATTGGGACAACATGCCCGTGGGCGCCTTCGATCACAAAGTCAACTTCACCGACCTCACGCGTTTGGTAGTACCATGCATCCGCCCCAAGGGCAACGAGTTCCTGCGCGACCACGTTCTCATAGAGACCACCAAGGTTGGGAGTTTTCATATCAAGATAGACAGCGCGTGCAGTGCTGCCGGGGTATCGCGATGCGAGCATGCCTGTATCAGACTCGTATAGTTTGAAGGCTGTCGTTTTCTCCGTCCTCTTGAGAGGACTCCGTGGCTCCGTCACCCTGGCGACCATCAATCCAACACCTGCGTTAACAAGCCACAGGAAATCCTGCTCATATTTTTTAAGGCGAGCTCCCTCACCCAGAGACGAAACAACAAAGCGATGAGACTCCGCCTCAAGCTGAACGGGAATTTGCTCAAAATCGACCGAACGTTAAACGCTCGAGTCGATGCGTATTTTGAGATATCGCTTTTGTACTGATCGACCAGCTGAGTTTGAAGCTCACGTGTGCTCACGAGCGAATAACCCGAATCAATATAATTCTGAACGACCTCCGGCATGCCGCCGCAAACGATATAAGCTCTATAGTTCTTGAGCATTGCCTCATGAATATAGTTTTCGACAGGATGTTTCTCGACAAGGCAGCTGCGAATGCCTGCAAGCACATTCTCGCTGACGCTGTTTGCCCAACAAAACTCTTCAAAATCCATCGGGCGCATAACAATGTGCTCTACATACCCCACCGGAAAAGAAGAGATCCCCTTAAACTCAGTCCCAAGCATAGACCCCGAGAAGACATAGCTAAAGCGCCCATCCTCGACCAACGCCTCATGAGTGTAACGATCTGCGGATACTCCTGAATCTCATCGACAAAGACAAGCGTATCGCCCTCAACAAGCGGCGCATCCGCAAGAAGGGCTACGCGGTTGATAAAGTCAACGGAGTTCTTTGCGCCAACAAGTGCATTCCTTGCTTCGACATCGAGTAGTAAATTGACCTCAAAAATACGAAGCGTAGTTGCTTTTTCCAAACGCGCGAATCGCATAGCTCTTGCCAATCTGACGCGCACCAGTAACGAGTAGTGCCTTATTGGAGTTATTCTTCCAGCTCAAAAGCCTATCAGTGACCTTACGGCGTAGCATTAAACCCCCAAATGACAAAAATTGACAGATAGAATCGCCTAAAATCATACAAAAATTGGCAGATAATAACGTCGTAAATATAACAAAATTAGGAGATAGCAAAGGTTCGAATAAGGCCTCAAGGCCACTGAAACAGTGCTCTACTTTGCGAAGGGGCTGGGGACGCTGTTTGGGTGCGTCTCCAGCCCTCTGATACTTTACTTTTGGTTCCGCGATGGGACTTTTGTTGGCCTGCCTGGTCGGTTTATCTTGTCTCGTCGCTCTCTGTGCGTAGGCGGTAGCCGTGGACGAGGTCGCTAATAGCCGGCCAGGGAATCTGGCGGTCGACCCAAAATTGGAGCTGGACCAGATAGCGCTCGGTGGCGCGGGTGAGGGCTGCGAACTGTTCGTGAGTCTCTACCTGGGCGTAGAGTCGCGGCTGTGGGCGAGGATTGCCGTGGTGTCATCCATTTTGCCGGTGCGTACGACGCGCCCGAGAACCAGTCGCACAGGCGCGCGGCGCTGTTGATGATCGTTTCGAGGTCGGCGGTGCCGTCGTTGGCGTTTTCGTTGGCCTGGGCTCGCAGGAGGGAGAGGGCGTCGGCGGCGTTCATACAGTAGCGACGGTGAAGTTCCAGACGGCGAATTCGCGGCCGGTGTCGAGCTTGCGGCGGCGCATGTAGTCGATATCGCGCGGTTCCTCGAGCATCATTTGATCGGCGAGGGCCTCAAGTGCAGTGGTGTACTCGGCAAGGTCGAGTGTGAGCAGGGTGTTGAAATCCATCATCTTTAGCCTCCGCTTCGATCTCGACGATTTCGTTTTGATGTACATGCCCTGGTTGTCCCAGACATTGCGGCAGGCGGCGGCAAAGCGCTCGCGGTCGGCTTCGCAGATGCGGGCGAACATGTTGCAGGTGCCAAAGGGCTCGCACACGCAAAAGAAGATGCAAATTGACGACCAGCCGCCATACCAGCTCACGGCGCCCGCCGGCTCGTGAAAGACGGGGGGTTCTCGATGTGCTCGTAATTGGCGATGGGGCCCGAGACAGGATACGTCACTCGCATCGCAGATCTTGGCCGAAAAAGATACGTGACTCGACTGGACAGGGATGATTTCGAACAGCTTGCATGCCTCGGGGGGTTG
>ENA-OQAL01000247-OQAL01000247.1-human-gut-metagenome-genome-assembly--contig:-NODE-247-length-13970-cov-1.948205_pt1 | contig 13970 bp, 16 predicted proteins | sample MGYA00242491_ERZ504519 | MGnify/ENA primary metagenome ERZ504519 (study PRJEB26092, sample SAMD00036260) | human gut metagenome | host: Homo sapiens | study: EMG produced TPA metagenomics assembly of... | reverse complement strand
CCCAGATCACTAAGCCGCGCAGACACACCGCGCACCATAGCCGTAGAATGGCCAAAGGCGTCGGCGTGGGAGCCAGATCCGCCAAATCTGCCACATTCATTTGGTGGCCGGCAGACTTAACCCGCACCACGCCGTCCGCGTTCTTGGAGGCAACGGCAATGGCATCCAGGTTTATGGCCGCCGCCAACACCTTGCCGTGATTGTGGTCCGTGTGATTACCGCAGATCTCCGTGCGTCCGGGAGCGGACATCAGGTGCACTTCCCGGTCTCCGCCAAAGGTTTCTGCAAAGGTGGTCAGAAGTTCCATGTACCGGGACTTCTGCTTTGCCACTTCCCCGTCGGTCACATATACCCGGCGAAAGGCGTCATCCAACTGGCCGGCTTTGATTTTGTTCATCATCGCTTGTGCATTCATAATTGTACCTCTTTGATTTTATAATACGATTTTGTATTTTTCTTTTTCGCTGTATAGAAGCAGGGTCTGATTCATCTGGCGGGACCGACGGCCGTAATATATATTAAAGGCCATACTGGTAATGCCGGAGAACCCCACAATGATCATCAACAGCGTAATGAACCGCGCCGAAAACGGATTGTACAGCACAGTACCGATTTTGGTATAAATGTAAAGCCGGGGCGCAAAGCCCAGCAGGCTCAGACAAATATAGTAAAGGAAGTCGTAGTGCATGGGAGCCATAATACTTGGACACCATACCTAAAGGAATGGACGGCACCAAACGGGACACAAAAAGCACATAAGGGTTACCGTTGCCCTTAAATCGAATCCAGTCCCGAATAAAGCGCATTGACGAATGTCAGGATCATACCGGCCCAACCGCCGCCGATCCAACTGCCTTCCGCGTATTTAACCGCAAAGAAGAACGCCAAAAAACACCATATTGATCAGCATAGCCTGCCCCAACGGGAACACCACGCCGGAGATCACACACAGCACACCCATAGGAATCGGCAGCTGGCACTTGGCAACATACAGCGCAAAAATGCACAGAATGATCTCAAAATCCGAGTCCAATCCTACAATGGACTCGTCCAGCCGACGCAGCCAGCTGATGAGCGCGTCAAAGCGCACCTCCAACTCCGTGTGCTTATAAAGTGCCACAGCCAACAACACCAAAAGCCCCAGCGTCACCAGTGCGATCACGCCGGAAATGAAGTTGGTTCTGTGCCGTTTTTGCTGCTTCAACGGCGTCACCTCCCTTATCTGCGGAGGATCAGTCCTCCTGCTCTCTGAAGTTGCCCAAAAACTTAAAGCCCGGCAACTCGTCCGACAGCGCGCACAACAGGTCCAAGGTCACATCTCGGCGCACACTGCCCATAATATCCACATAAAAGAAATAGCTAAATTCGCCGTTACCCATGGGGCGGCTCTCAATCTTGGTCAGATTTAGCCCGGCCATGGAGAAACGGCCCAGCACCCGGTACAAAGACCCGGTGGTATGGGGCACTCGAAAGATCAGCGAAATCTTATCCGCATCGCTGCTGATCTGCATATCCTTGGAGATCACAACAAACCGGGTCCTGTTATTAGAAATATTCTGGATCTCCCGTTTCATAACCTGCAAGCCGTATTTTTTTGCCGCAGTAGGTGAACAGATAGCGGCAATATCCCGCCGGTCGGACTGAGCCACATACTTAGCGGCCGCCGCTGTATTGGAATAAGTAATGCCGGTAAAGCCGAAATTCTCAATAAAATTACTGCACTGGGTCAGCGCCTGATGATGGCTGTAAATGCTCTCCACATCTTCATACCGGGTATCCGGGTGGGCGGCCAGGCAGTGCTCGATCTTTTCGTCTCGGGCACCTACCATAAAAAAGCGGTACTTCATAATCAGGTCATAGGACTCGTGCACACTGCCGGCGGTGGAGTTCTCCACCGGGATAATACCGTAGCGTGCCTCGCCCTTGTCCACTGCCTCAAATACATTCTCAAAATACTTATAATATTTGATGGGCACACCGGGAAATAGCCGCGCCCCGGCAATGGATGCATAAGCGCCCTCCACACCGGCACAGGCAATGCACTCACCGGGCGCCACAGCAATGGGGCCGTCCTGCAAGGCTGCCGTGATCTCTTTTCTTAAATCGGCGCCGCCGTCCATCATCTTGTGCTGGAGCGCACGAGAGGCGTCCATAGTAGCAGCGAACACGGTCTTGATCGTTTTCGCCCCGATCGCCGCACTTGCCTGCCACATCGTCGAGAATTTGGCGTTCCCGCTCCTCATTGAGCACGGGAATACCCCGCTCCACCTTGTACTTGGCCACCTGCTCAGACACATCCATGCGCGCCATCAGCAGAGGAATCAGCTGATCGTCGATACGGTCGATCTCTTTTCTCAGTTCCAACAAATCCATGTATTTTCTATTCCTTATATTCTCTTACTTTTCGATTTTATCCTTGGATCAGCAAATCCATCAGCCCAAAGGCTACGGCAGCCTCTACCACCGGCACGGCACGAGGCACGATACAGGGATCGTGACGACCGTGAATGGTCAGGGTCTCCGGCTCCATGGTCTGCAAATTCACACTGGGCTGTGGCTGACCAATGGAGGGCGTGGGCTTTATGGCCACCTGAAGCACCAAGGGAGCACCGGAGGTCATACCGCCCAGCACGCCGCCGTTATTATTGGTCAATAGCGCCACCTTTCCGTCCCGGACGGTGTAGCCGTCGTTCACATCTGCACCAAAGGCACCGGCAAAATCAAAGCCAAGGCCAAACTGCACGCCCTTCACCGCCGGAATGCCAAATAGCAGGGCCGAGAGCTTGCTCTCCACGGTAGAGAACATATTGCCCCCTACCCCCACCGGCAGACCGATGGCCGCGCACTCAATGCTGCCGCCCACACTGTTTTGTTGCAGCCGAGCAGCCTCGATCACTGCGCGCATATTCTCCTCCGCTTCCGGGTTCAGCACGGCAAACGTGCTGTTGCCCAGGCGGTTTAATGTCTCTTTATCAATGGAATTGGGTCAAACAGGGCGTCCTTTACCCCGCCCACCTTGGCAATATGGGCGCCTACAAACACGCCCTGCTGTGCCAAATACTGCTTGGCAATAGCACCGGCAAATACCAGAGGTGCCGTCAACCGGCCGCTAAAGTGGCCACCGCCTCGCACATCGTTACGGCCGCCATACTTTACATAGGCCGGATAATCGCTGTGAGAGGGTCGAGGTACCAGCGCCACATTGCCATAGTCACCGCTGCGGGTATTCTCATTGGCAATCTCCATGGCCAGAGGCGCACCGGTGGTGAGCCCATTCAGCACACCGGAGAGAATATGAGGAATATCCTTTTCCAGCCTGGGGGTGGCGGTTTTGTCACGCCCCGGGGCACGCCGAGCCATATCCTTATAAATGGCGTCAAATCCACCGGGATACCGGCAGGCAAACCGTCAATCACACAGCCGATGGCCGGTCCGTGGCTCTCACCAAAAATACTCAGTTGTACCTGCTCACCTGTTACTGATGACATCTGCCTTACCTCCCAGTGCACAAAATCTTCAAAAAGGCAGGATAAGTCTTGTTAATGCTCTCTGCCTGTTCGATCACGCTGTCACCTGCAGCATACGCTGCCGCCACAGAAAAGGCCATCACGATCCGATGATCGTTGCAGCCGTCCACTGTGCCGCCCTGCACCACGCCGGTGCCGTGGATCACCAGCCCGTCCGGCAGTTCTTCCACCTGCACACCCATGGCCCGCAGATTCAGCGCCACGCTTTGTAGCCGATCCGACTCCTTAAACCGCAGCCGTCCGGCACCGGTAATACGGGTGGTGCCCTTGGCAAAGGCAGCGGTCACTGCCAGCGCAGGCACCATATCAGGAATATCCCGAGCATCAATCTCCGCCGGGCGCAATTCGCCGCCACAGCACCGCACAACACGGTCGCGCACTTCCACCCGGGCACCGAAGCGCTCCATCATAGCACAAACGGCTTTATCCCCTTGGGTAGAGGCCGGGTTCAGTCCGGCAATTTCTATCTCCTGCCCCACCGTGCCGGCAGCCATAAAAAACGCCGCGTGGGACCAATCGCTTTCTACTGTAAAGTCCACAGGCTTGTACTGCTGATTGCCCCGCACCAGGTAGCCAAAATCCGTAGGCCGTACCTGCACGCCAAAAGCCGCCATCACCTGCAAAGTAATATCAATATAAGGCTTTGACTCTAATTCCGTTGTTAAAAGAACTGCCGAGTCGCCGTCTAAGAGCGGCAGTGCCAGTAGCAGCCCTGTCAGGTACTGAGAGCTGACATTCCCGGCGATCTCATATTGCCCGGGTCGCAGCTTGCCGGTAACAGAAAAGGGCAGGCCCCCATCTGTCTGTACCTGCACACCGTGCTGTGGCAGCAGGGTGGAAAAGGCATCCAGCGGGCGCCGGGGCAGCCGACCGGCGCCGGTAAAGGTTACCGACTTGCCCAAAGCTGCCGCCACCGGGATCAAAAAGCGCACCAAAGAGCCGCTTTCTGTCAAAAATTTCGTCCCGCCCGGCAGCCAAATCCGCCAGCGCTTGAACCGTGGCTGCAATATCTGCCGAAGTGCCCAAGGGCGCTACGGAGCCACCACCGGCCAGCGCACTGCAAATCAGCGCACGAATGGCAAAGGACTTAGAAGGCGGCAGCTGCACGGTGCCTGCCAGCGGGGACGGCGTGATCTTTACTTGCATGCCCCACCTCCGAACATGGTTCGCAGGGTAGGCAGATCCACCGGATCAATAAAGCTGTCGCCGATCTTACGCAGCAGCACCAGTTTCATACCATCTGCGGTGCGCTTTTTATCCGCCTGCATCGCGTCCACAATTTCATCAATAGAATGGGTATCCGCCACAGGCAGGTTGTATTTTTGAAGTAAGGCTGCAATACGGTCCGCCGTGCCCGGTTCCGTCAGTCCTGCGCCCTCTCCGGCACGAGCTGCCAGCACCATACCGATTCCCACAGCGGCGCCGTGCGTCACCGTTTGATAGTTCCATAATTTTCAATGGCGTGACCGGCGGTATGCCCAAAGTTCAGCAGAGCACGCTCGCCCGCTCCTTTTCGTCATGCTCAACCACCACGCGCTTCATATCCACACAGGCATAGATAATCTCGTGAATACGATCTTTAGCACTGGCCTGCTCCAGCAGGGCAAACAACTCTGCCGAGCGGATACAGCCGTACTTGATCACCTCGCCCATACCGTCACTAAAGAACACATCCGGCAGGGTACGCAGCACCTGCGGATCAACAGCACCAAAATCGGCTGGTGAAAGGCACCGCACAAATTCTTGCCCATAGGCAGATCCACGCCGGTTTTACCGCCCACAGAGGAGTCCACCTGAGCCAGCAGTGTCGTGGGTATCTGCACAAAATCAATGCCCCTCAAATAAATGGCAGCCGCAAATCCGGCCATATCGCCGCACACACCGCCGCCCAGCGCAACCACCAGGTCGCCCCGCGTCAGCCCCTCCCGGGCCATATAATTCACCGTATTCAGCACGGTCTCCGGCTTCTTGGACGCCTCACCGGCGTCAAATACCAGGGTGCACACCTGAAAGTCTGCGCTCTCCAGCGCCTGCACCACCCGGTTGCCGTACAGAGGGTACACATTGCTATCGCTGATCAGGCAAATGCGCTTGGCGCCGGACACGCGACGCACCAGGTCACCGGCTTGCTCCAGCAGGCCGTCGTCAATGAGAATATCATACGGTCTACCGGTATGTACTGTGATCTTTTGCATCAGCCGATCTCCTCCTTAATCCGGTTGCCCTGTTCCATCAGCGCTCGCAGTGCCGGCGCATCCTCCGCCTCAATCGCAGAGCGGAACTTTTGCAAATTGCCAACTAAATCGTCAATCTCACGAATCAGCGGCTCCTTATTATCAATAAATAACTGGGCCCACATCTCTGCATTGATGCGAGCCACCCGGCTCACATCCCGATAGCTGCCGGCGCTGAAGCCTGCGTGCTGGGGTGCCAAAGGCGACAACACATAGGAGCAGGCCAGCACATGGGCAATTTGAGAGGTAAAAGCAATCATCTCATCATGATGCTCCGGGGTGGTCACCACCGTGCGGGCGAAGCCATATCCTCTGCCAAACCGATCAGGGCATCCACCTTGCGGCGGGGTGCGTCCACCGGGGTACAAATAAAGGACGCGTTGTCAAACAAGTTGTTCAGGCTGTTGTCATAGCCGGACACCTCACGCCCGGCCATAGGGTGGGCACCGATAAAAGTAAATGGCAGATCCTTATGTGCTGCCATTTCGCGACAGATCTTGGTTTTGATCCCGCAGGAGTCCGTAACCACACTGTCTTTCTTAAACAGATCCTTGTGCTCCAAAATAAAGGGCACAATCGCCTCCGGATAAAAGTTAATAATGGTAATATCTGCCTGGAGCAGCAGTTCCTCCAAAAGAACCGGTGGCGTCAATGGCGCCGTCTGCCAGCGCGCTGAGCCACACTGGGCGTGCGGTTCCAACCCAGTACGCGATGTGCCGTGTTTTTCTTCATGTTTTTGCCAGGCTGGCACCAATCAGGCCCAGTCCTAAAATCAATACTGTCATGCGCATTCCGTCTTTCCGTCCGTACCTACGAACCCAAAATCACAGATACTATAATAATATATTCCCTATCATAAGTCAAACGAAAAAGGCGAAAAGGCGCTCCTTTGGCTAAAAATGAACAGAAAACGCCGCACCGAGTTATCTCAGTGCGGCGAATTCATTTTTAATTCCAGCGCTTATTTGCCGAATACATCGTACTCAGAATCGTCAAACAAGTCGTTGCCCTTGTTGTTTGAAGGGTCGGATGTCATAACCACATCCTCGGACTTAAGCTGGTACTTACGAACGGTGATCACCGGTTCTTCATAATTTTTTCTCATCTTAAAGTCCCTCCTTCCTTAAAAACTGCACGGTCTCGCTTACAGCCTTGTCAGCATACACAGTATAGGTCTTGCCGTCCAAGGTGTAGGTCACATAGGATCTGTAAGTCAGATCATAGGAACCGGACAGCGAAGTGGACTTGATGCTGACCACATACTGGCCGTAGTTATCATTTCACCGGTGTGCTTGGAGGCCTTCAGACGCTTAATGCTGCTGTCGGTGCTGGCATTTTCCAAGGTCAGAGTCTTGCCGGCAGCGGTGGTGAACAGCATACCGTACTCCACAGCCTTGGCATTCTCCGGCAGAGCAAAGTTGCCAATCATGGAGAACTTGGTGCTGGCCTTTACGATGCCATCACGGGTGGAGGAGGAAGCACCGTTTGTATCATTATCCAGCACATTACAGGTCTCCTGGTCTTCTAAGATGCCTTGCCAATCGGAAAGAGTATACGCATCATACTCAGCATCTTCACAAGCACGCAGAGTCAAGGTTTTGCCGTAACCAACAATCACAAAGGTGCTGCGCTGAACAGTTTCTGTCTGGCCGGTACTGGGGTTCACATAACTACCCTCAAGTTCGCCCAGATACTTCACCCAAATCTCAGCGTTTTCATCGGTATAAGTCACCAAATCATTGTAATTGAAGGTCTTATTGATAACACTGTCTTGGTTTACATTCAGAACAGAGATATTAAATGTGGCAATGTTCGTCACATCGTACTGTGCGATAATGGTGGTGTCACCGATTACGTTAATCTTGGAACCGGCGGCTGCACCGTTGTCATAACCGCTGAAGGTGTAGAATGCACAAGCGGGAGCGGTGGGCATGGTCACGGAACCGCTGGTGTAAACCACATCAAACACATGACCGTTAATGCCGTTGACAAAAGTCACTACATAATTGGCCGCGTCGCTGTCCGCCTTCTCTGTGGTCAGATACGTGTTGCCCTTAACCACAAAGCCGTAGCTGGGTGCGGTGGTCATATACTTGGGTGCGGTGGTCTGGGCAACCTGCACGGAGTTGTAGCTGTAGTACCAAGCATACTTGGCAGCGCCGGTCTCCGTTTCAATGTCATCATTGGTGCTGACGGTACCGTCACCGTTAACTACAATGCGGGCACCATAATTGTAAGTACCCAGCGGCTTACCGTTCAGGTACACAGTGTAGGTCATGGGCTGTAAGGACTCCAGCAGTGCCTGGATGGCAGCGTTCAGACTGTTCATATCTTTGTAGGCAATACCCACAATGTCCTTGCCGTTGACCGTCACGGTCTTGTACAATTCAAAACCGGTAATGGCAGACAAATCATACGCGTCGGAATCCTTGCCGTCCTGTGCTTGGCCAGTGCAGCCTCTGCTGCGGACAAATCCAGAGTTGAAGCGCTAATGCTGTATGCATTGACCTTTGCGGTCTCTGCGTCGATCTCAGTCTGCTTGTCGCCCATGGTAGCGGCACGCTGATCTGCGTCATAGTTGTAGTAAGTCAGACCCTTAATGAGCGCAGCCACGCCCTCCAAATCGCTGGCGGCATAGGTCTTGTCGGCCAAAGTCGTCAATTTGGCCACCGCTGCGTCCAGCGCAGAGAAGTCGGCATTATCCATTGTGGAACTGTACTGTGCGGTGTAAGTCACAGCACCGGTCACCAGCGTGGAATCGGTGATCTCCGGATCCCAGCCGGTAAAGGTATAAGAAGTAGCCGCCTTTCTTATAGTCGGTTACATCAACCGTGTCGGCCTGCGCCTTCAGGTTTGCACCGTACTCCACATTCTTAATCGTCTTGGAGGTATCGTTCCCGTTGGCATCCTTATAGTTAAAGGTTAAGGTGAAGGTGTTCAGCTCCAGAGCGTTGTAAGCACGCAACAGCGTGGTGTATCTGGTCTTCGCCTCGGTAAGGATCTCGTCCGCGGTCATCGTGTTATACGCCATCTGGCCCTTAGCTTTTCTCAAAGCATCGGCAAACTTGGTCCAGGAAGCGTCGGTGTACTTGTTGCTGTCGGTCAGTGCGCTGCACTGGTTGATCAGGTCAAACAGATACGCAATATCTACTACCGTAGCGGTCACGCTGTAGTTCTGTACATCGTGGCGAAGTGTAGTCCAAGCGCTCAAGCTGATAGCTCAGCCGGGTCACAGCACCCACATTGCCGGAAACGGTATAGATCTTCTTGTTGGGCAGTGTTGTGGTGGTCAACTTGGTAGAGGCGTTATCCTTCGCAACACTCATGGTATAAGCGCCTGCATACGTGTTGCCGCCAAAGTTACCGCTGCCGCCCTTACCATGTACAAACAGAACATTCTGCGTACCCTGGTTATTCGAAGCCACGCTGGTGGCAATGTCCAGCACATTGGTGGACTTGTCATTAATTCGGTTACCGCTTGCATCCACTGCAAAGGCATCCGTTTTGTTATCTACCTCTACCGCGTACAGGTCCTTCAGTTCCCATGTTGCGGCAGCGATACCGGGAAGTCTTAATGGCATTACCGGGCTTAATGTTCTTCTTGGTTACATATTCGTCCACATCGGTGTCTTTCAAACTGGGGGTCTGACCGGCACCTATGGCACGAGCCACCAACTCACCGGTATCCCCTTCGCCTGTAACGGTATCGTTCAAATTGAAGAACAGAAGCTGGTGACCGTAGTCACGCCAGGAGCCGAAGAACAGCATCATGTCGCCCAAATTAAAGGTGGTGGCTTCATGGCTGGTACGGATCATAACCGCATTATTGGGGAAGCTGAAGCCCAGCGCCACAGAACCGTTAATCTGTGTATCGTTAACCATACTGCCGCTGGCACTCTTGGAGTTAGGAGAACCAACGATCAGGTGCTCCGCATTGGTAGCCACCGTGCCGTTGGGCAGTTCTGTGAAGGAGAATTCCAGTGCGTCATAAGCAGTCAGAATCTTCTCCAAAACCGCAGTGTAGTCAGCCAGCAGCTGCTCCGGCGTGGTCATGTCTTTGTTGTCCAGCGCAGCCATCTCAAACTTTGCATCAGACACAGCCTGTACCAGCGTGTCGAAGTTTACATATTTGGAGCCGTTCAGTGCTTCATAAGAAGCCAAAATGCTGTTCCAGCTCACATAGTGGGTTCCGCTGGTAATGTGCAGATCATGATTGATCCGCAGGGCAGGAATGGCAGCCAATACCGCAGCGGTCTGATCCGCAACGATCTGGGGTGTTCTCATCCGTCTTCTGCAATGCAGCAGAGGGAACGCCGTAGTTCTCCTCAGTGCCCCAAACAGCCTTCTTCGCATCGGCGACAGCACCGGTCAGGTTGGCATAGGTGTCCGGCGTAAAGTAGGTCTCATACGCCTCCAGGCCGTTTGCCTTGGTGATGGCTTCTACCAATGCGGTGGTATCTACTCTGGAATTCTGTGCTTCCTCCAGCAGAGCATCATAAGCCTGCTGCAGTTCTACTGCCAAAGGCGTTACGGTGCCGTTAGGCTGATAACCGCTCCCCACAGCCATAATGGCAGTGTAGGCAGCCTCATACGCGGACTTAAAGGCGTTCCAATTATCAGAAGAATAAACGCCGTTATCATTGCCGGCTGTGTAAGTGGCCTTGGTCAGGTCAATTACATTGCGCAGCTGATCGTAAGAGTCATCGTCTGCCGTCAGTGCACTCTGTGCGTTGGTCAGCGCCGTGCGGGCGTTGTCAATATCCGTAGCGCACTTGGACGCAGCATCTGCAGTGTTAGAAGCAAAATTGTATGCGGTGCTGTCGGACGGATTGACAGATGCCAAAGCGCTGGCAGCCACCAGCAGGCTGCGCATATCCGCAGCGTCATTACAATAGTTTTTAATATTAGAGATGGTGGACTTGGCAGTAGCCAAAGCCTCTTTCACCCCGCATAGTTGATCACATAGCCGTAGTTGTGGCCATCGTGTTTTTCCTGGCTACCGCCCTTATCACCGGCCAAGCACTGAGAAGCAGCAATGATGGCTGCGCGATTCTTATCGTGGTCATAAATGGTGAAGCGGGTGTCGATGGTGGTCAGCGGGGCGCTGGGGGTGCCACTGTAAGTCACAAAGCTGGAACCGGTGTTCTGCTTAGTGTTGTTTCTGCCGGCAGAATCACGAGTCCAATAAATGGGAGAATCGGAGCCGGAAGCAGCTGCCACAGTGGGAACCACCGTACCATCGGAAGACATAAACGGAATGTTACCGCTCTGGTTCTTCTTTACGGTCCAATTCGCAACCGTCAACTCCGGATTGTTCACATTCACGGCTGTAATGCCGCGAGGCTTTGCGTTACTGTTGTTATTGATAAGATACTCATTGCGGTACTCATAGCTGAACTGTACCGGTGCCCGCAGCGGTGTGGTGCCGTCATACAGGAACACATAGTCGTTCATAACGATTTTAAACCACTGCTTAGCGCCGTCGTCATAGTACCAGGAGCCAACCACATCGTTAGAGAAACGCAGATTGCCGCCGTAGTACAGCAGCCCGTTGGCATAATCGGAAGCCACGGTTGCACCGCTGGAGTCCGTTACGGTGGCATAGGTCACATCGGAGGAGAGCACCGTCTTCTGCATCTCCGTCGTTGCGGTAGTCAATGCCTGTGCAGCAGTTCTTAAATCCTGGGACTCGTCGCCGCCATAGACATACATATCCCGCGCTTGTTTGGCGGCCATATACTTGTCGTAAGCCGTGGCCATATCCGCATAAATCTTGCCGTCCATGGCAGATTCGTATGCGTTAATAGCATTGTCCAGGGTGATCAAGCGTCCGACTTTGCAAGGGTGGGACCCTCAGCAAGAGCGGTGAGCGGCAGAGCCGTCAGCACCATGATCGCAGCCAAAAGCGCCGATAAAAAGCGCTTGCCCTTTCTTGTTTTCATAAATCTTTTCCTCCTTATTCTGCAACCGGCAGGTACGCCTCGGTGCCCTGTGCATCCGTCCACCTTTCTGACCAAAAGGCCGACGGCAACGCGCCTAAAGACCCACCCAAATGCCAATTGAGAAAGAATTAACAATACAGGTGATGGGCATACTTCTGCCCATACATATATTACAAGACAATAATACCACTTATACCCCTGCAAGTCAAGGTAAATCCGTTGTTTTGCAGTCGTAAAAATTAACAGAATGTTCAAATTCCTTTTGTGCATAGTACACAAAACAAATGAGTAATTCGTGGATTTTGTCTAATAGCAGACAGCTGTCTAAAACCGCAATATGCTGTCTGTATATATGCTGTTGGAACAGGCTGCAAATTAAGCCGCCGTCCTTTTTTCTACCCTTATGCGCCTTCTGCAATCGCTTAAGGCACAGCAAGACAAAGCGTGTATGAAGATAGATACAATACTATATACGGTAAGTTGCACTATATGCGGTGAGTTGCGGCTCCGATTATACATTTATGCACGCCAATTTCCGATTTATGCAGGATTTTCTTGTAATTTTATACAAATCTTTCTGCATATTTTGCTGTTTTTTGCATTTTTATACGAATTTGCCAAATCGCTTGCAATTCCAACCGGGAGTTTATATAATGGGTACAGTTTTTGAAACAAGGAGCGTGCTAATTATGGCAAAAGAAATTTAAAAAAGGTCGTATTGGCTTACAGCGGCGGCCTGGATACATCCATCATTATTTCCGTGGCTGAAAGAGCATTACAACAACTGCGAAGTGATCGCCGTGTCCGGCGATGTAGGTCAGGGAACCGAGTTGGACGGCCTGGAGGAAAAAGCGCTGAAAACCGGCGCCTCCAAGCTGTATGTGCTGGACCTGAAAGAGGACTATGTAAAGAACTACATCTTCCCCTGCTTAAAAGGCCGGCGCAGCGTACGAGGAATATCTGCTGGGCACCAGCCACGCCCGTCCCTGCATTGCCAAGGGTCTGGCAGAGATCGCCATCAAAGAGGGTGCAGACGCCATCTGCCACGGCTGCACCGGCAAGGGAAACGACCAAGTGCGTTTTGAGCTGAGCTTAAAGGCGCTGGCACCGGAAATGCAGATCATCGCCCCCTGGCGTGAGTGGAACATTAAGAGCCGTGAAGAAGAGATCGAGTATGCAGAGGCGCACAACATTCCGCTGAAGATCAATCGGGAGACAAACTACTCTAAGGATAAAAATGTATGGCACCTGAGCCACGAGGGTCTGGATCTGGAGGACCCGGCCAACGAACCGCAGTATCTGAAAGATGGTTTCCTGGAGCTGGGCGTTGCCCCGGAGAACGCACCGGACGAGCCCACTTACATCACCGTTCACTTTGAGAAGGGCGAGCCCACCGCCATTGACGGCGTAGAGATGAGCCCCCTGGCCCTGGTGGAAAAGCTCAACGAGCTGGGCGGCAAGAACGGCATCGGTCTGTTGGATATTGTTGAGAATCGTTTGGTAGGCATGAAGAGCCGCGGTGTATATGAGACCCCCGGCGGCACCATTCTGTACAAGGCCCATCAAATGCTGGAAATGATCACCCTGGATCGGGACACTGCCCACTACAAGAAGCTTGTGGCGGAGAAGTACGGCGAGCTGGTATACAACGGCCTGTGGTTCTCTCCCCTGCGTGAGGCACTGGACGCATTTGTCAACAAGACCCAGGAGACGGTAACCGGCGATGTGAAGCTGAAGCTGTACAAGTTCCTACCGATTCCGAATCCTGGGGATTCACAACCTTCACACAGGATCAGTATGAAACTGTACTGGCTGGTATCCGCGATGGTTCCATCGAAATCTCCAGCGATACAGAAAATCAGCCGGAAGTAGGTTCTCACGTAACCGTTGATTACATCAGCTAATGTGCATACTGTTTCTGTAACAATATGCCTTTTGGGGAAGAGAATATTATTTCTCTTCCCCTTTTTTCTGTCACACAAAATGCTATACTAGACATAATGAAAGCCCGCAGTTCTGCCCTGTTTTCCATCCTTCGGCAGTCCTGCAAAACCACGCTTGAAAGGGAATATGTATATGGAAAATGAGTACATTATTGAGATGTTGAACATCACCAAAGATTCCCGGGTATCAAGGCGAACGACAACATTACATTACAGCTCAAAAAAGGAGAAATCCATGCTCTGCTTGGAGAAAACGGTGCAGGAAAATCAACCCTGATGAGTATTCTTTTTGGTCTGTATCAGCCTACCTCCGGAATCATCAAG
>ENA-OQAL01000246-OQAL01000246.1-human-gut-metagenome-genome-assembly--contig:-NODE-246-length-13997-cov-1.902596_pt1 | contig 13997 bp, 13 predicted proteins | sample MGYA00242491_ERZ504519 | MGnify/ENA primary metagenome ERZ504519 (study PRJEB26092, sample SAMD00036260) | human gut metagenome | host: Homo sapiens | study: EMG produced TPA metagenomics assembly of... | reverse complement strand
TGGATTTTGGTTTTCGCCGGCTTCGAATGTGGTGGTTGTGGTGGTATCGCCGCTGGTGGCGAGGCGGTAGGTGCCGTTGCCGAGGGCCACGAGTTTCAAAGGCGTTTTGTCGCTGGCGCCTTGGGCGATGGCGAATTTCGCGCCGGTGAGCTTTTGGCTTTTGGCGTCGACCTTGCGTAATGCGATTTCACCGGTGCAGACTTTAACCTCGTTGCCGGGCTGGTTGTTGTGGTCCTGCCATGCGTTGGGATTGTGGGAGTATTCCAAGTCGATGGAGTTGACGTTGCAGGGGCTTCCGATGACCGCATTGCCGTTGAGTCTGGCCTTGTAGGTGACTGTGATCGTCGCGCCGACCGGCAGGGCCGCCTTTGATGCGTCCGAGGCGAGAATGTCTCCGTTGACGCCGAACAGCCAGCTGATGGTTTTGCCGTTGACGTTTTCCTTGTAGAACGTGCTCGCCAATGCTTTGCCGCCGACGGTGATCGAGGTGAGCGAACCATAGTCGAGACCCGCGCCAAGCGTATCGTTCAACGCAAGATAGTAGTGCTCGTAGCCTGTCCAGTTGGGGATTTTCTGCGTCACACGGTAGGTCAGGTCCTTGCCTATCGCTTCGGATGCGCTGTCTTTCCAGGCACTGCCGACGTGACTTTTTTGTCTGGCGATTCCACGTTGGATACCTTGTAGATCACTTGCCCGAGGGTCAGGGTCGTGCCGCCGGCCGTACGTAGTTGGTTGACGCCGTTGACCGCGGTGCCGTTCATCATCATGATGGACGCGGTTGTTTTTGATGGCGGTGCCGCTGCTTAGTGTGGTTGTCGCCGGTGTACGGTCCACGATGGCGTAGATTCCCGGTACGAGTACGTTGCCGGTCGACATGGTGGCTTTGTCTTGGCTGAGTGTGGAAACCGCCGTTCCATCCTGCTTGGCGAAGTTGGTTTGTTTGGCGAGGCTGTTGCAGAAGTTGCGTAGCTTTCCGCTCCATGGATGCTGCGCGAGTCGGTCAGGTTCTTCACCACCCACACCATCGGATCGTTTTGCCGTTGACGGTAAGGTTCGTATCGGTGGCTCCGGCCGCTTTGGCTGCCGCGGTGATGTCGGATGCCAATGCCGTGTTCGTGGTCAGATCGTAGCCGACGATCGTGTTGCCGTCCACGCTTGCGGCGGTATATGTGGCAAGCTGGATGGCGCGGAGGTCCTTGCCTTCGAGGCTTTCCCCGTTGCTTGCCTTCACGCTCATGGACTGCTTGACGCCTAAATCGCCGAGTTGCGGCGTGGCTTGGGCCGTGCCCGGCATGGCAAGAGCCGCGATCATGCCCAGCGCAAGCATGGAGGTCCATCGGCGGCGTATGGTGTGTTGTGTCATGGTTCACCTTCTTTGGTTGTTGGTTGTCGCATAGGCGTCTTCGCTTATGCGTGCAGACCAGCATGGCAGAAACCAATATTCGCCCGCCACCTCTTTAAGAAAATCTGTGGATAAGTGGATGAGCGAACACTTATCCACACTTATCCACAACCCATGCATGCAACTGCCGTATAGGAATCCATGGTCGAACCGCCGCGAAACGATATGCTGCAGATTCGCGATCTTCCGTTCCGATATCGGAGAACCGCAGACCGGACATACAGTCCCGTCTGCGGTTCTCCGATATTGTCGTTTCGACTGGTTCAGTATGGAACCGATCAGTCCTTGACGATGGTTTTGCCTGCCGTAGCGCCCGGAGTGAGATCCTGAATTTCCGTGATCTCCAAAACCGGAATGGTCATTGGCTTTTTCGTGCCGCGTTCTTCGGCGACTTTGACCTGTTCGTCATAGATGGCGTCATCGGAATGCAGCACGACGTTGCCGCGGAAACGGTATCCCTTCTTCTGTTCGAGGTTGGCGACCGCGACGACCAGATCACTGCCGTCAAGCAGGTTACGGTATGTCTGGCCCGCGGTGCGCTCGTGGTAGCCGATATGGTTGTTGTCGATGATGAACATGCTCATCTTCGGACCGAGATCGACCTGGCCTTCTTTGCTGATGGTGGCCACCCATGCGAGGTTGCTGTTGAGGAATCCCTTCATCTCATCGGTGAGATCTGCCATGATGCCGTCCTTTCGTCTATATGCCCATGGAATGCGGGCATACTTTCAGACTACGACAAGAAACCCCACAACGCATGTTCGCCCAACGTGAATAACATCACATACGCGCTCCATCTGAAACCGAATTTAGGAGAGATAACACCTGTTTCGCACTTTGCTGAGGCGTCAGACCACGATCATCCGCTATCCAATCAATCATGGAAAAGAAAGGATTGATTTTGGGTTGGCATCAGCGGTATCTGCTGGACGATATGCACGTCGAGTTGATTCGCAATGGGTTCAAAGACAAAGCCTGCAGCATGCCGATATCCGCACTGGTTTAGATATTGTGTGTGAATTCCTTTATTCCATTGATGGGTTTTTCCCTCAAAAGAATTTATGCAGATTCAGACATTTCCGATTTAGCCTGGGCTTTTTGCGATGTGGCAATTCTTGTTTGCTGGCTTAGATATGTCAGACAGTATCTGCCAGAGAAAGCACAAAGGCATTTTATTCCATCCCCCATTCTCGCTTTGCTTGTATGCGCGTACGCAACGCCCCGGAGGCCCTGAATCTGAGAGGGCGTCTTCCTGTGAACTCGATGAGGCTCGCGCCCGCCAGCTCATCCACGTATTTGCGGATCGTCTGTTTCGTCAGCATGAGGTCGCCGCCTGCATCTTCGAGCGTCATGGACTTGGTGGTGTCGAACAGCTCCTCCTGCATGACTGCGTAGAGAAGCAGGGTCGCGTTCGTGGACAGTGCATGTTCCCTCCGTAGCTCGTCACGCAGGACGGTCGCCTTGTCGAGCTGGTCGATTTTGACGCCGAGCTCCTCGATCAGGGATTCCTGCGCCCGTTCGATGAGTCCGAGGATGGTGTATACGAAGAACGTGAGTTCCCCGCTGTTGAGTTTGTCCTCGGCCTCAGTGAACGCCTTGTAGTATTCGTTCTTGTTCTCCGCGATCGTCCTGGAGAGGGACAGCACGGTGGGCAGAGTGAGATCGTTGCTGAGGTAGAGCGCGAGCAGATACCTGCCTGTCCTGCCGTTGCCGTCGTAGAACGGGTGGATGTATTCGAACAGGAAGTGGCTGGCTATCGCCCGCTGCAGGAACGGTATGGTATCCGACCGGGCGAGGTCCATCATCTGTGCGAGCAGCGCTGATATCCGCGCCTCGCTGCTGACGCCGCTGTGGATGACGGTGCCGTGCGGTCCTTGGACCTCGACATCGCCTTTCCTGAACAGCTCCCCGTCGGGCCTGTTCTTGTCGTCGATCTCGTCGAGGGCTATCTTGTCGTAGATGTCCCTGATGTCCTCGAGAGTCTTGGGCAGTTCAACGTCGCGATTGGTGAGGTTGAGATACAGTTTCGCGAACTCGCCGAACCTGGCCTTCTCCATGTCGCCCTCGGTCCTGGCCTGCCGGGCTGCGGCCACGGCGGCTTCCGTCTCCTTCCGCGTCGACCTGACCCCCTCCATCTCGTTGGTGGCGAGCAATTCCTCGGATATGGCGTGGTAGATGTAGTTCCACCGCATGACTCCTGGGATGCTCCGCCACATGGCCGATACCCGGCGTCGGCGAGGAGCACCTTCTGTGTGAGCATGCACACGCAGCGCGGCGTGGCGATGAACAGTTCGCCCAAGGGTGTGCCGATTCCGGTTGTGAATGTGGAGTCCGCTTCGAGGCGTTGTCTGACGAGCCGGTCGTGGTTGGCGTAGGAGTCCATGCTCCTGTCGGCGTGGAACAGCCGCGCCAAAAGTCCTGTATTCCATGCTCATAACGGTCACTGCTTTCAAAAAGTCATTTATATTTTATGAGAATTATAAATTAGAAGCACTCAGAAGACAAGACAAAGCATCTATGAATGAAAATTAACAATAAGCCCATGTCGGCTCTACCGTCCGTCGCCGACACCCCTGCCGACACGGGTCGTTCATGCGTCCGTCTGTTCGGCTTGTATACGATCTTGCCGAAGGTTCTCCGCGTCGTCGTGGAAGTCCTGTTCCTTTACCACCATATAACCGGTTTCTATCACCTTGAACCGTTTTTGAGGTCGGCAAGCACGTCCGCGAAACAGCGTCGTTTCAACAAAAAGGGCCACCCCTTACGGAGTGGCCCTCGATAATCGTGGAGCTAAGGGGACTCCCCGTAGTCTGTTGGTATTCCGCCGTTTCTTCGGCGTTTCGTAACTGTGGGTACCTTGTAGGGTACCTTACGTGGTTTTTTCTCGCTTCTTTTCAACGCTGCCGCACGTACACGAAAGGACGAATTCTATCTATCTATCAAGAGAATGCCCGCCGCCCACAGGAGCGACGGGCATTATCGGTCGCTAATAACCGATAACTTCGGTCTCGACTGTCGAAATTACATCTGTAGGAATGTCATTCACATCAAGCCGATACACAATATTCATACGCGGATTGTACACACCGAGGTATTTCACATTCTCATATTCAGGATGAATAGAATGAAGTCCCATACGCCAATACATAAGCAACTGGAGGGTGTACTTGTTTTGAAGTTTCTGCTTTGACACCTTGAAATCCCAAAGCGTGTCATTCGTCAGAAAATCGCCGTCACCAGTAGCGACGTAGCCGGTGTATCCACCTTCAAAAGTCAGACCATCCATCACTTTCGGACCGTACTGATTGAAAAATCTCAACGAGCGTTCGACCATAGTGCGGATATTTTCAACCGTGTCGCCATCAGGCTCAATGTCTTCCACGGGGCGGTATGCCATGACGCCAGCTCTGTATGCAGAATCAAATCCAGATAGCTTTACGGCGGCTACAATGGAATCGTCATCCAATCCATACACATTCGACAACAGCTTCTTGAACAATCTCCGCTGTCGGACAACATGAGCGCCCAGCTTGGAAACCTTAAATGCTTCCTCTACCGATGTTCCAGACATGAATCGAGTGAGATAATCCACCGCAATGCCGACCAAGCTCGGGGATACATTTTCCTCTGGATGCAGTTCATCAATGCCGCCCCCGTCGAGCATCGTTTGCTCAAATTCTTTGGGTTTGATATAGCCGCCTCTCGGCTGCTTTATCTTGCTGATACGCTGCGTCACCGAACACATCCATCCGTTCGCAGCAATATCCTGCGGCGTCAGTTCGCCGCTCCTAAGCTTCTCTATCACGTCTTCTCTTGTCAACATAGATTCCACCCCTTATATTCTACCCTAAGTCAGATAGCTACATATAGTAGCCACATCAAGGGTTTCGAATGGAGCGGATGACGGGAGTCGAAGCCGCCTCTTCCACCGTTCTCCATGCTCCTCTCAGGCGGGGGGCAGGGGGACCCCGCCCTACGCAGGGCTTTCCTGCGTGCGAAGCACGGGCGCAGGCCACCGGGCGAAGCGGCGGCCTGTCGCCTTCCTTTCTTTTTCACGTCTTTTTTACATTCGGTTTTTTCTTTTTTCGATTTTTTACATTTCGGTCACATTCACGTTTTTTTGTGAAGAGGGTGTGAAGATGTGTTTTTTCTTGTTTTGGCTATTTTCCGCCGTTTTCTTGTGTGGGCAATTCCAGTATAGGGTCTCAAATCGTTGGTATTCAACGTTTTTGTGATTTCAGCCGTTTTTGTGTGGACAATTCCAGTATGTGTTATACTAACAAAAGGAAATTCTATAACTAAATCGCGTGTGAGCTATTCTAGAAGTGTCCCCCAATCGGACGGATGAAAATCCAAAAATCGGGTGACACTGAAACCGCCTCGCTATCGCGGCGGCTCTCATAACTAAATAGTGATAGCTCGATGTTCCAAGGAGGAACATATGGCACGCAAGAATGGTGGTTACGCCGATTTCTCACCGATTCCGGTGAATGGGGCAACGCTGGCTTCCCAGCTGTTGGCTGAGGATGTGACGGTTGTTGAAACCTACGACGATGAAACGAAGACTCGTTCACCCAAGGTGAAGGACGGGCTTACGCAGTATGAGCTTCAGACGCTCTTTCTGCCGTTCGAAGGTGACGAACGTCATACCGTCGCTATTGTCCCCGGTCAAGGTTTGGTCTAAGACGAAGCCGACCATCAAAACGAATGCTCCCGTAGCCTTCGTGAACATGAAGGTGACGCCGTGGGCGATGAATGGCCAGTCTGGTCTTTCATATTCTGCCGATGGCTTCAAGCAGGATTGATGTTATGACGAAGGAACCGATGGTGTCGCGGACGGTATTGATGCCGGTAGACTCTATCGGCGCATTGCCGATTACGCGGACGCTCGCGAGATTTCTTGGTCGGCGGCGGTGCGACGGCTGGTGGAGGCGAATTTCCTCATGAGTGAAAACAGTGGAAAGTCCTTCTCGCCGTCGTGCTCGTCGCGGTTTCGCTGGTTGTGGGCTTCATAGTCGGCACGACTGTCGTGCCGTCCACGAGTTCCACGGTGTACAGCACTGACCCCCAGCAATGCCCCACGGACGCGACTTTCTGCGAATCCGTGAACGTGTGGCGTCGTGCTTCGGCGCGGGGCTTATTGCCCCAAACGCTCTTAAAATAGTTCAAGCGCCCAACTGGACGCCTGAACTGAGGTTTTTTCTTTTCCATCCAGCGGGGTGGGGGTTGCCGCCCTCATCCCGCTTTTTTCTTTGAAGGAAAAAGACAATGGATATTGTATATCTTCTTCTTAAAATTATTGCCGTGTGCGGCATGTTCACGCTAATGTTCCTGCCGCTCGCCAAGGTCACTGCTTGGGACGATGATGCATGGTCTGCACGCTACACCGTCTCGGCGTTGGCGACTACGGCTTGGTTCGCCCTTCTGGTGTTCGTGCCGGGCGCGATTATTGCTTGCGCGGTCGTTTGGGCTGTTCTGCTCCTTCTGTCCGTCCGGCACCCTTCTTTGAGGAATCTGCTTCCGTTCTGGAGGTGGCTTCTGGCTTTGCGTCATCGTATTAAAGGTGACTCCCCCGTTTTCATCGTGGAACGCGTGCTTGGCTTGAGGCCGATTGAGGATGCTCCCACGGATTTCAAGGGAGTGCGTGATTACGTTGCGGCGTATTCCGGCTACGACGAAACTGGCGAGGCACTTTTGGAATTTTCCTGCGGCATTTCCGGCGTCACGGACGAATTTGTCGAAAAGAAGGCCAAAGACGGTCTTGGTGCGATGGGTGCTGAAGTCTGCAAGGTGGAACATCTCGGGCCGGGGCATTGGCTTCTTCACTTTTGGAAGACGGAACCCAAGAATCCGCTCGACGATGCAATCGAAATCAAGGCTTCCGATTTGTCCGATTGGGACGGCAAGACCGTCACCTATGGCCTCACTGAGGCTGGGGAACCTGCTCGTTTGTCCTACGCGCAGACTTCCGGCATCGTGGTCGGTGGCGTGCCCGGAGCCGGTAAATCGGCTGGCGCAACCCTGCTGACTCTGCCACTGCTCGCCTCTCCGAAGGCTAGTGTTGCTATCTTTGACGGCAAGGGGGGTATGGATTGGCATTGGGCGGAACGGTCGGCGTCACTCTACAACAATGAATGTGACCTCGATTTGGAGACGGCGACTGACCAGCTGGAACAGTTGGCACAGCGTTGCGTTGAAGATTTGAAATCCCATCCGTGGAGCGATTCCGACCCCGACTTTTGGCACAGTGGTGCGTCGGCGCTCCATCCGTTCCACCTCGTGGTCATTGATGAATGTCAAACGCTCTTCGACACCACGGGACGGTCGAAGGAAGACAAAGCCCTTATCGAACGTTGCAAGCGTGCTGTCGCGACCATCGTCCGCAAGGGGCGCTCTGCCGGATGGTGCGTGATGTTGCTCACGCAAAAGCCTACCGCCGATTCCATTCCGACGAACATCAGGGATAACTGCGTTGTTCGTTTCGCGCTTCGTGTGACTACGCGGGAGGCGGCGGAAGCCGTGCTGGGGTCTATCCCTGACGGCGACCCGAAGCCTACCGAAATCCCCTCCACGCGACGCGGAGGTGCTGTGGTACAGGCCGAGGACGGACACACCCAGAGCGTTCGCTTCGCCTATCTCCCGGTACGTGGAGGCCGCGAAAGCGTTGGATTCCTCGACGCTCGAAACCGTTGTGGCCGGGTTGGAAGCGTAGGAATAACACCCCGAGGGGAGGCGGAAACGCCTCCCTTTTTTCGTATTCGGACGATGTGGGGGTGTGCCGTGGAGAAGGAACAGTAGCCGTGGCAGGCCAACTTGCAGGAATTGGAGCCGCCGACGTGCGGCGGCGAGAAGAGGACATTTCGGAAGCGTCCACCCAAGGAGTGCGGAGCGGCGGACGGCAGCGAACAGCCGGAAGCGGTGTGAACGGTAGCCGGACGCGTAGCCCCAGCGGAGCGGACGGCGGGAGAGAACGAAAGCGTCGGCGTAGTGAGCGTACGGGAGACGCGGAAGCACGACGGCGTGGACGTTCCGACATGTGCTCCCCAGCACCAGAGAGAGGTGGCGGGGAACCGATTTCGAAAGCTTCCGAACGGTGTTCACCTGCTTCTTCTCCTTTTTAATAACAGACAGCATATTTTCGTCAATTTTAGAAATCGAACAAATGGGACGGGAGTCCCACGACACAAAGGAGGTGTCAAATGCCAACAATTGCAATACGTGCGCACGGTGTGAGCGCGAGCAAATTTCAACAGGTCGTGAATCCGGAGACCGGCGAAATCGTAAAGCTGACGGCTTTCCAGCCGCCTGAACGCACGGCGACTCGTGGTTGGACGGTGAACGTGGCACGGAGGAACGAGCAACGGTTACAGCAGGTCGATTTCGATGCGGTGGACGGCTTTCCGGCTTTCGTCACGTTGACCATGCCATCACAGCAGATGTCGGATGTGTCGGCGGCCATGTTCCACGGGTGGCTCAAGTCGTGGCTTCGCTTCATGAAACGACATGGCATGAATCATTATTACTGGATACTTGAATTCCAAGCTTCCGGGAACCCCCACTTGCACGTTTTGGTGTGGCTCGACCATGAGCCGGAGCCGTTGGAAACTTACAAGGCTCTGCGTTCGTGGGTCGGCATTTTAGACAAATCCGGCGTCGCGCTCGGCTGCAAGGCCAAATCTGGGAATCAATCGACGTTGGCGGCATGATTACCGTGGACGGGGAGCGGGTGCCTGCGCATCCCGAACGTGTCCTGATGTATTTGGCGAAACATGCCGCTCGCGGCGTCGCGCACTATCAACGGCAGATAACGAATATGCCGGAAGATTGGCAATGTCGTTCCGGCAGGGTGTGGGGTCACGACCGTGGCTTGCCTCTCCGCGCTCAGCAGGATGTGGAGTGTGATTACGCGACTTTTCACCGTTTCCGCCGTCTGGTGCGGCGGTGGCGTCTCGCGGAGGCTCGGAGCATCAAGGACTATGACCGGCGTCGTGCGGCTATTAGTCAGGATAGGAGCTGTTTGAAGTGTCCTAGGCCGGATATTTCGCCGTATAGGGGCGTGTCTGCGTGGCTTCCGGCGTCGGTGGCGTCGCGTCTGTTGGACGCGGCGGAGACGATGGGAGGTGAGAATGAGGAAAACTGAACTGCCTCCGTTGATGACCATCGCGGACACCATGGCGTATCTCCAGTGTTCGCGGCAACACGTCTATGACCTGCTCGCGGCGGGTCGAATCAGAACCTACAAAATTGGGCGTCGCCGGTACGTTGATGCGGATTCCCTCGCTCATTTGTTCTGGTGAATTAAATCGTCTCGTTGGGCTTTCAGCTTGGCGAGACGCTTTTCTATGTCTGCGATTTCCTTCTCTAGTTCCTCCACTGTTGGCTCGTGTCCCATGAGGGTGTCTTCGATGCCGGAGGCTATTTCGCGCATTCGTTCGGTGCCGCTCGCCCGCTGGTACCTCTCTATAGAGGTCTGCGCGTCTGCGTGCCGTCCCCATGTCATTGTGTCTTTCAGGCTGGCTCCGGTGGCTACTGCGGCGGTGATAGAGGTCGCTCGGAGTGTATGAAAGTGCAAGTCAGGCCGTCCGGCTTTGACCTTGGCCTCGTTAAAGTGGTCACGGAGCCGATTAGGGGTGATGTGACTGCCGTCGGCGCAGGTGACTATGAAGTCTGCTGGATTCTTGCCATCGCACGCCGAGCTTATGAGCTTGGCTAGCTGCGGTGGAACCGGTTGCGTCGTGTTGCTCGTCGCCGTTTTCGTCGCTTTGAGTCCGCCGTTTGCGTCGGCGGAATGGCATATTCGCAACGTCTGCGTCTTCGGGTTCCAGTCCTGTACCTGCAAGCTGACCACTTCGCCTATCCTTAGGTCAAGAATTGCGCCCAACCACACGGCTATTCGTGTGGTTTCCGACATTGCCGCATAGATTGTTTGAAGTTCTTCGGCTGTGGCCGGCGGTATTTGGGCTTGACGGGATTTTGGAACTGTCGGTGCTTTCATCGTTACGGGAGATTTGGCTACGGCTCCCTCGGCCACTGCTTTGGCGTAAACGGCCTTCAAGAGTTGGAACGTTTTTTACGTGGGGTTGCTCCCCCGAAATTGTCTAAATTGGCTAGCCACCGGTTTATGTCTTCCTGCGTGATGCCGCTGAGGGGGTATTTCCAAAAGAATGCGTGGGAGAGGTGGTTCAGATACTCCCGGTGCTTTCTCTTGCTTCCTGAAGCCAATTCGTTTCCGTCGGAAGAATAGTTGAGCCATGTGGGTGCGAATTCTTCCATGACATAATCACAGAATAGTGTTCTACGCCGTTTTATGGCGTCTTCCTGCGTTTTCGCTCGGTTGGGCTACTCCACTGTTGGATACCAGCCTTATCGGCTTCTACGCGGCTTCTTTCGCCGTTTAGCCACGCTTCGGCTGATAACCTATCTTTGAAGGTCTTGGTTATTACATCGCCGTTATATTTGTATTTGGCCCTAAACGAATTCCGGTCGGCTCTGTACACGACGCTTCCGAATTTTGTGCGCATGGTTCCACTATGACGTGATGGGTGCCCAACTCGGGTACCTCGCTGGGTACCTTTTTCGTGTACATTCGTGTACTTTTCCGTACATTCTTCTGTTTGCGCCGTATGCCTTGAATCGTTGGAATTCCGCCGTTTTCGCATAAAAAAAAGGGTTTCCAGATTGCTCTGAAAACCCTGAAAGTGGAGCTAAGGGGATTCGAACCCCTGACCCTCTCCATGCCATGGAGATGCGCTACCAGCTGCGCCATAGCCCCAAAGTCTGCCCTGCAAACTCTGTATAATATACATCGCAGACATAAGTCACGCAAATTCGGCGTGTCGCCCGCACTGAGGAATTGGCATGAGTAAAACCGCACTACGTAATCACCTTATGTGAACCTTATGCGGGCGACATGGGAAGTGCGCCACCAGCGACATTAGTTACTACTTGCATCTCCCGTCGAGCCGGTAGTACCGTCGGTGGATCCCGACGTGCCAGTGCCAGTCGAACCATCGGTTCCGCTGTTTCCGGATCCGGATGATGAGCCATCACCAGTGGTGCCGGACGTGCCTCCGTTTGAGCCAGTGCCGTTGGACGAATCCGTTCCGTTCTGGCTGGAACCATTGCTGGAATTATCGGATGACGACCCGCTGTTTCCGGACGTGGATCCATTGGTATTGCTCGATGTGCCGTTGGAAGTGGACGAGTCGGTGGATCCGTTGGTGGTTTTGTCGCTGCCGTCCGTGGTGGTTTCGTCGTTCGAATCCGTGGAATCGGACTTAGGCTTTTGCACGGGGGGCTGCCCGTCGCCAGTCTGATAGTCATCGGTATTTCCATGCGAAGGTACAACCTTCTCATGCACCACGTCACGCACCACGGTGTCCGTCCCCTGACCGCCGGTGAAAGCAAGAATCAATCCCGCGCTCACTCCCACACCAACCAAAGCACTGACGAATGCGATGATCGCCGGAGCGTACTTGCTATGCAACCAATTCGAGGAACGCTGCCCAGCATGCTGTACTCGGGCATCATGCGCGCTTCCGAGTGTTCCGGTCTTACCGGTAACTACGCCAACATCGCTGACGCCACGCTGTCCGTTCGGGAAAACGGAAGTCTCCCCTGCCCCGGCAATATCGCCGAGCGCACGAGTCGCATCCGCATATTCCTGTCCGGAGGAAATGACGCGCGGTAAACCGGACTGCGCTACCGCAGCCGTATCGGCAGACAATACCATCGTGACATCCGACGCAACAGGAGACGATCCAATAATCCTCGTCTCATCATCCTGTTCGGAAGAGCCAAGCACCTGCGTTTCATCCGCAGCTCGCTCATTCGAAACCGTCTCGCTACTCGACGGGAACGGCACGGCCTGTTGGATCTTCTCCCCTGATGCCTTCAAAAACGTTCTTGTAGACCTGCGTGGCAACCGCGGAAACAACCGAACCCGCGGCCACACCAATCACCGATCCCGCGATACCGATTTTCGCGGAAAGTAGGAATGACGTGACCGCCGCCAGCGCACCCGCGCAAATCGACGAAAAAAAAGAGATTCCCTTAAAAAAGTTTTTCACAAGCCATGACGATAGCTAATTTCGCTATGAAAGTACTGGCGATTCTGTGAAAAGCTTGAAAAAGCGGTGACAGACCAGCGTCCGACATCATGTATCGGCCGGCTACAGGCTGGCTACAGGCTGGGATGCTCCCATTCCCCGGAATCGGCGATAGCGGGACCGTGATTGTAGTCCATCAAACGCCAACGCAATGTGGAACCGATCTCCAATGGAATGAGCCGCACCCAGTGAGCGTTGCGCATCGACAAAATGTCGGCGAAATCGCCATGCGCATCCGCCATTCCCAGCAGCGTCTGCAACGTTTGGGAAATCCATGCACCATGCGAGAACACGTACAAGTCCGTGTCGGATCCGGCACGGAACGCCCAATCGTTCAACGCTTCGACGCCACGACGTCCGACTTCCTCCTTGGGTTCGGCACCGTATTTGAGTTCGCCGCCACGGAATTCAGCCCAGGAACGATAGTCTTCCGGGTACCGTTGCGCGAGTTCCTCAACCGGAATGCCTTCCCAATCGCCGAAGCTGCGTTCACGCACGCGGATGTCGGGATGCACTTCCAAGCCCAGCGGGTCGGCGAACGCATGCGCGGTGGCTGCGGCACGCCCCAGATCGGAACAGATGACCAGCCGGTTCGGAATATCGGGACGACGATCAACATACAGTCCACGCAATGCGTCGGCCGTCTGGCGAACCTGCCATTGTCCGACTTCGTCGAGGGGAATGTCGATCTGGCCTTGCAGACGATGCTGCGCATTGTAGGCGGTACGTCCGTGACGCACCAGCGTGATGGCGTGCACGTGTTCCGGTACTGCGCTGTTATGCTCAAGTTCGACGTTTCGAGGCATGCTGCTGCTCTCCGTTGCTTTCTCGATTATGGAATGTTTGCGAAAACTGCTTCGCTTGATATGAAAACATGCCTTCCGCATCTATACGGGAAGGCATGTTCATACGTGTTATTCCGCGGTTTCCGCGGTCTCTTCGTCGGAAGTCTCCGGATGTTCGAGCTGCAGGTCGATGCTCGGGCAATCCTTCCACAAGCGTTCGAGGCGATAGAAGTCGCGGGACTCCTGATGCATGACGTGGATCACGAAATCACCATAGTCGAGCAGCACCCACTGGCCTTCGGTCAAGCCTTCGCGGGAACGCGGTTGACGCTTGCCGCTTTTGAGATACAGGTCCTTTTCGATCTCTTCGGCAACCGCCAACACCTGACGTTCGTTCGAAGCGGTGGCGACGAGCATCGCGTCGGTAATGGCCAATGGTTCGGTGACGTCGAAGGCAACAAGGTCGGTGGCCTTCATACGGTCGGCCGCGGCGGCGGCGATGCGGATGGCGTCGATGGAATCTTGTACTGCCGGCATATTCAGCGCTCCCCATTCGGGCTTCCAGCCCTCTACTACATGTTGTGTGTTTTCGGAATAGACCATGGAATCGTCCGGAACGTCGTGGCGTACACGAACCGGCTCCCGGTAGTGACGCCGCTGCCGACTTCGACAGGGGCCACGAACAGGTTGCCGGCACCGACG
>ENA-OQAL01000244-OQAL01000244.1-human-gut-metagenome-genome-assembly--contig:-NODE-244-length-14104-cov-1.546111_pt1 | contig 14104 bp, 19 predicted proteins | sample MGYA00242491_ERZ504519 | MGnify/ENA primary metagenome ERZ504519 (study PRJEB26092, sample SAMD00036260) | human gut metagenome | host: Homo sapiens | study: EMG produced TPA metagenomics assembly of... | reverse complement strand
CTTTTACGGCCACGATCTGGGCGGCTTTTCCGGGGAAATGCCTTCCAAGGAGCTACTGCTGCGTTGGATTCAGCACGGTGTATTTGAGCCCCGCTTTACCATTCATTCCTGGAACGCGGACGGCTCTGCCACCATGCCTTGGAGCTATCCGGAGGTGATGGACAGTGTGCATGCCCTGTTTGACCAGCGTAAGGCTCTGCTGCCCTACTATTACAGCACCGCCTACCGCAGCGTACAGGAGGAGCTGCCCCTTGCAGGCGCCCCCTGTGTCTTTATTATGACGACCGGCAAATCCATCCGGACGATCCTGCCTTTTTGCTGGGGCGCGACCTGCTGGCAGCCTGCGTGCTGGATCAAGGCATAGAGGATATAGAAGTTTACTTGCCGTCCGGCGAGATCTGGTACAAGGACGACCGGTGTTACACCGGCGGGCAAACGGTGGCTCTGCATATTCCGGCCACCGGCACCGTGCCCTATTTTGTGCGTGGCGGCTGCGTATTCCCTCTGGACGTTGGGCCTACCGGGTTTCAAAAGCCCAGTCGGGTGCAGTTCACCGTCTATCCCATTGCCGACGGCACCTTCCAAAGCCGCTACTTTGATGATGACGGCCACACCTATGCCTACCTGGACGGTCACTGTGTGGACGCGGTCTTTACCGTGGCTTGTGCTGCCGATACCGTTACCGTGCAGGTAGAAAATCGGGGCGACACCCCCTTTGCACCGAGCATTCGCCTAACCCCGGCAGACCACCGGCAGCTGATTATCAAGTAAATTCAAACATAAAGCAGTCGATAAAAATCGGCGTTTCTTTTGAAATCGATACAAAAAAAGTATAAAAAAAAGTCTTGACTTAGAGTCAACTCAAAGGTATATACTACCCTTGAAACGAGGTGAGCCTATGACCATTAAAGAAGTCAGCGAAAAGTACAACATTTCCCAAGACACCCTGCGCTACTACGAACGGGGTGGGTATGATCCCCCAGGTGCACCGCACAGGCGGCGGCATTCGGGATTATCAAGAGGACGATCTTGGCTGGGTAGAACTGGCCATTTGTATGCGCAGCGCCGGTCTGCCGGTAGAGGTGATGATCGAGTATGTGCGGCTCTATATGCAGGGCGACAGCACCATTCCCGCCCGGCTGCAACTGCTGCTGGACCAAAAGTCGCACTGGAGGCCCAAATGGCAGACACGCAGCGTATGCTGGACAAATTGGAGTACAAGATCTCTCGCTACCGGGTGGCGGTAAAACCGGCAAGCTCACCTGGAATTAACAAAAGGAGAAAACGCAAAATGTATTTGGAAAAGATCAACGGCCCTGCCGATGTAAAAACCTTAAACAGCCCAGAGCGCACAGTCCTGGCGGCAGAAATGCGCGCCGCGCTGATTCAAAAACTCAGCCGTCACGGCGGCCACTGCGGTCCCAATTTGGGACTGGTGGAGGCCACCATTGCCCTGCACACGGTGTTTGACTCTCCCAAGGACCGGTTTGTCTTTGATGTGTCTCACCAGACCTATCCCCACAAGATGCTTACCGGGCGCAGCTACGGCTTCTTAGATCCGGCCCGGTATGACGATATTACCGGGTACAGCGCGCCCCAGGAGAGCGCCCACGACCCCTTTACGCTGGGCCACACTTCCACCTCCGTCAGCCTGGCCTGCGGCTTGGCAAAGGCACGGGACGCCAAGGGCGAGCACCACAATGTGGTGGCCATTATCGGCGACGGCTCTCTGTCCGGCGGCGAGGCACTGGAGGGGCTGGACCTGGCCGGCGAGATGAACAGCAACCTGATCATCGTGGTCAACGACAACGGTATGTCCATTGCAGAGAACCACGGCGGCATTTATAAAAATTTGGAGCTACTGCGCCAATCCGGCGGCAAGGCAGAGTGCAACCTGTTCCGTGCTATGGGGCTTGATTATGTATTCCAGCCGGAGGGCAATCACACAGACGCGCTGATTGAGACCTTTCAGCAGGTCAAGGACTGCGACCACCCGGTAGTGGTACACATTGTCACCGAGAAAGGCAAGGGCTACGCCCCGGCAGAGACCCACAAGGAGAACTGGCACTGGTGTATGCCCTTCGACCCTAAACCGGCGAGAGCACAGTGCACTTTGAGGGCGAGGACTATGGCGATCTGACCGCCCGGTATCTGCTGGAGGAAATGCAAAAGGACCCCAAAGTGGTGGCCATCACCTCCGGCACCCCCACCGTATTCGGCTTTACCGAGGATCTGCGTAAGCAGGCAGGCAAACAATTCATGGATGTGGGCATTGCCGAGGAGACCGCCGTAGCGCTGGCCAGCGGACTGGCTGCCGGCGGTGCCAAGCCGGTGTATGGCGTGTACAGTTCCTTTTTGCAGCGCACCTATGACCAGCTGAGCCAGGACCTGTGCATCAATAACAACCCGGCCACCCTGCTGGTGTTCGCCGCCTCTGTGTACGGTATGAACGATGTGACCCACCTGGGCATCTTTGACATTCCCATGATCTCCAACATTCCCAACCTGGTGTACCTGGCCCCCACCACCAAGGAGGAGTATTTTGCCATGCTGCACTGGAGCATGACGCAACGGGAGCACCCGGTAGCTATTCGCGTACCGGCCTGCGGCGTACTCTCCGACGGCAAGGCAGTCACCAAGGACTTTGGCAAGCTGAACACCTATGAAGTGACCCAGGCGGGCAGCGATGTGGCCTTTATCGGCCTGGGCAGCTTTTATCCCCTGGCACAGCAAGCGGCTGCGGAATATGAAAAGCGCACCGGCGTGCGCCCCACGGTGATCAACCCCTACTATATCACCGGACTGGACAAGGAACTGCTGACCCAGCTGGGCAAGACCCATAAAAACCGTAGTCACCCTAGAGGACGGCGTGCTGGACGGCGGCTTTGGCCAAAAATCGCAGCCTACTACGGCGGCACAGACACCAAGGTGCTGTGCTACGGCCTGCAAAAAGAATTCCTGGATCGCTACGATGTGCAGACCGTGCTAAAAGAGAACCACCTGACCTCCCCGGCAGATCAATGACGATCTGCAAAACCTGTAAGGAGAACGAAAATGGCAAAAACATTGGTGGTCTATTATTCCCAATCCCGGGGCAATACCAAGAAGATCGCCCGGGAGATCGCATCCACCCTTGACGCAGACCTGACGCCCATTGACACGGTGCAGCCCTACAACTGCTCCTATGATGAGTTGGTGTACGGCTTGTCCAAGACAGAAACGCAAAACAAGGTCTGCCCGCCCATCAAGCCCCTGGACAAGGACCCGGCGGACTATGACCGGATTGCTGCTGGGCACCCCCACCTGGTGGTACACCATGCACCGGCGGTGCGCACTTTCTTAACCGAAACAGACCTGACCGGCAAAGAGTTGGCCCTATTTGCCACCCATGGCGGCTGGCCCGGCCACGCCCTTGCAGATTTGAAAAGCTGCGCCAAGGGCGCAAAGGTCATAGCCCAAACGGATGTGCAGTTCGACTCCACCGGCGGCGACCGCCAGAAGACCCCCATGTCCGCCGTCACCGCCTGGGCAGAGAAACTAAAATAGACAGCAAAGCCAAAATCACCCGCCGACTTTGCCGGCGGGTTTTATTTTATGGTGGATATTTGGCTGCAGGTTTGCTATAATAGAGATAAGATCAAGGAAAGGAAGTGCAACGATGCCTTATATTAAGAATGTACCTCATGAGGCGATTTCAGTCTTGCGGATCAGTCCCGGGTGCAGCCCGGCCAGGTGGTCAGCAAACCCTGGCGCAGAATGACGCCGTCAGCGTGACCCTGTTTGCCTTTGCAGCCGGTGAGGAGATCGGCACCCATGATTCCACCGGCGACGCTATGGTTACCGTGCTGGAGGGTGTGGGTCAATTCACTGTGGACGGTGTGCCCTACCTGGTAAACCCGGCGAGGCGCTGGTGATGCCCGCCAAAAGCCCCATTCGGTGTACGCCCCGGAGAATTTCAAGTGGATGCTAACCGTCATCTTCCCCCACAACAACTAAACAGCGCAAAAAAGGACCGACGGTTGCATACCATCGGTCCTTTTTTATAAACATTTATATGTGATCGCCCATATTGGACAGCTCTGTGAAATCCTCTATGTACCATTCTCCGTCCTCTCCGGGCGAAAACCGCCAACCGAAATCCGTTACGGTTTGGTCGATATATCCGTCATAATACACAGCTTTTAAAATCAGGCAATCGCCGGAGGGGCAATAATCATCGCCCATAAAAATCAACTGCTGTAAAACCAAGTTGTGGCTAAACCCGGAGAATTGCGCTTTTGCCAAAGCAGTGCACGCATCAATATCTGCTCTTGTATAGCGCGCAGAAGTACCGTAATCGATCTGTACATTTGTCACATCCGCCCGTTGATTTTTCATTTGGCACCCGGTAAAAATCAACACCAGCAAAATCACACACGCCAGCGCCCGAGAAGCCGTATAAACACGATTTTTCACATCGTCCACCTCTTTCAGCCACACTATAACACGCCAAAGCGCTTCTTGTCAGGGCAGCAGGTCAACCGCAATATGTATCTTCCGTGTCAGCTAAGAGGCGTAAATGCCCGCCATCAAAATAATAGATATCCTCTTTCTTAAACCCATAAGTGCCGTTGATCAGCGCAATGTGCGGTTCAAAAGTGAAAAGACGCACCCGGCTCAATTTTTTGTGATTGCCGGCTTGAATATAAATACGGTGATTTTTTGTTTTTCACAATAGAGTGACCCAAATTGCCGTTAAAATCCAAATTATGATACCCCTTGCGCACGAATATAATCGTTCATATACGCATAAAGCTGCTCAAAGGTCGTATTTCTATCTACAAAGCGTCTCAATTCCGCGTGCAACTGATTCTCAAAGCGTAGGCCATTGCGGATTTCCGCTTCTCTAATATCATCTAATCGCCGAACTACCTGCCCATTTTGCACAACAAAATGTCCGGGCAAAATCGCCCCAGATCCGCCGTCGTTGCGGCGACAGATCAAATGGTGATCATAATCATTTGACTGAATACAGGTATGCGCCCGGCACATACTCCCGACCGGACACAGAAAGCAGCGTATCCCGGATGATGAAAAAAACCAAAGCACCTACATCGTAGTACCAAAACGATTGCGCACCCATGGGCCAAACATGTAGGTTTCGCATAAGGTCTTGATTTGGTCAGCAGTCTGGCCCACCTGTATATGGTTTTGAATAAATTGCATGGTATCCGCGGCAAGCTGCTGCATGGCAGCATATCTTTGAAGCGTAGAGCGGAGCATCATCATACCTCTCATAAGTATACAAAAACAGCCCGACAAGGAACCTTGCCAGGCTGCATTTTTGATTTATTTCTTTCTGGGGGCCGTTGTAGCCGTTCTTTTCCTGGAAAGCGGCGATCTTGTCGATCACGCCAAGGATCACATCAAAGCCGTCGCCTACGGTCTCCATCTCAAACCGCTCCGGCATATCCCGCCAGGTATGGTAATAATAGGTGAGCATGGGGTTCTGGGCCGCAAAGGTCACGGACTTGATACCCGCGCGGGTCATAGGTGTAGAGTCGCAGCCGCCAACGGGATTGTGGATACAACCGTTTGTTTTGCTCTCAATACCCAACTCGTTAAAGGTGTCCTTAAACATCTTTTCCATATCCGTATCAAAGCGCACGCCCTGCCAGTCGTCCTTGATCACCACTTCAAAATACTCTTTATCTGCCACAGAGTCAATGTTAATGTTCCAGGCGTTCTGGGACAGATCGTCAAAGCGGTGCTCCTGGGCAAAATGCATGGAGCCGCGCAGACCCGCCTCCTCAGAGCCGATGTTGGCGTCTACAATGCGGCAGTTCTTCGGCATCTTTTCCGGGTGCTCCTTGAAATACTTGATCACAGCATAGCTCAGGCCGATACCGGTGGCGTTATCCATAGCGCCACGAGAAGCGTTGCGGGGATTGGGATCGCCCCACATCACCACAAACAGAGAACCAATGGCGGTGACGATAGGCACGAAGTCATAATGAACATAAAGGTGTCCCAGCCCTGAGAGGCCAGCATGGTCTGTGCCCACTGGGCGCCGGCGTAATCGCAAATGTTCACGACAGCCATAAACACAGAAAACAGCGCAATAAAGAAAAAGCAAACCGCACCGAAGCCCACCTTGCCGTATGTAGCGATCAGGCCCATAATCGGCTTGGTCTTGGCATACTTATATGCGTGCTCACTGTGGCGCCAGCACCAGGACGTATCCGTATGGCCGGACAGGATAATGGTATAGTCATACTTGCCGTCCTCCGGCTCCAGCACGCCAAGGGTATTGCGGCTGATCTCCTGGGGGAAGAACATATCAAACCAGGTCTTGTAGAAAAAGCAGCTCATCACCAGCCAAAAGATCGTAATGAGACCCAGCGCAGCCAGGGCGTACCACAGCTTATTAAAGCCGCAGGCCAGGGCGATAATGGCGCCGATGCTCAGGATCACGCCGGACCAACCGGCATAGGACAGACCGCCGATACCGGAACGGGGTGAAACGGCGAACTCCTCCGTCTTCGGTTCAATGCCGATGTCGCGCAGCTTGTCGCCCATATACTGATGGAATTTGATTTCACCGTCGGAACCGGGCAAGCGGGAGCCGATCTTGTGTGCGGCGTGTTCCACAATGTCCATAGCTTCGCGGGCATAGGATTTGGATTCTTCTCTCATGTTCAGGCCTCCTGTTCAGAATTTGAAAAAGATAATTATATTTTAAGATAACTCTGACAAAAATGCAAGCAGAAATTCATGATCTTGCATAAATATTCGCCAAATTCAGAAAATTGTAGCGTAGCACAGCGTTAAAGCAGTACAGCTAAGAAAAAAGCGGCAGCATTTGCTACCGCTTCGAACTGTGGAGACGTCGTGCCGAACCCGATTCTTTTAGCAGAGAATGTCAGGGCTGCGGTTTCCTCTCTCAAATATAGGACTGAAAAAACGCTCTATCCCCTGCCAAAATGCAACAGCAACGCCAAGAGCAAAGCAGCCAACGCCCACAGGGTCACGCACAGCGCCGCCGTCCACACCCGGTACCGACGGAATGTGCGCACACGATTCCCCGGGCGCACCGCTGCCGCCAGTACCGTTTGGATATGCGTATCCCCAGGGTATGGGGCACCGGCGGAAAATGTACCACCCGATCCACCGCAGCCAGCAGCCGATTGACCCCACGGCTGCTGTAAGGGGTGGCCACCACCACCGGGCACCCCAGCCCGGCAGACAGCGCTGCCGGGTCAATGATAACACCGCGCCGCCGGGCAGCACCCCTATCCGTGATGTACACCACCAGCCGATGACTGTGCTGCCAAAGGGCAGGCAACGCCGCCAGTGCCCGCTGCAGATCCAGCGCCGGGGTCACCAGCACCGTACAGTCCGCCCCGCGCAGCGCCGGACTTTGCAGAGCGCACAGAGGCAGCAGCCGCAAATCATAAGTAATATGCCGGTACGAATAGCACCAGGCACCACCCTGCCGCCGCCCCAAAAGCTCCTGCAGCAAATGCTCCTTACCCCCCATTGTTGCCGCCCACCAATACCACGGTACGCTCACCCATACTACCCCTTCTTTGCCGTTATTTCTTACCCATTCTATGCAGGCGTCGATCAAATGTGACGGCAGGCGCACTTTTGTTCAATTTAGGCTGTTCTCGACGGCTGGGTATTGATTTTTGGCGTAGAGGCTGTGGTACAATGAAATTGCAAAATTATGCTCCGCTTTGCGGCGGGGAGGATAAGAGAGGTAAAATCTATGGCAGAAAAGCTAAAGTATTTTGTAAACGGCCAATTCCGTGAGTCCAAGACGGACAAATGGTACGACCTGCACAATCCGTCCACCGGCGAAATCACCGGCCAGGCGCCCTGCTGCACCAACGATGAGGTGCTGGAGGCCATTGCGGCCGCCAAAGCTGCCTATCCGGCTGGAGCGCCACCCCGGCCATTAAGCGGGCACAGATTCTATAGTAGAGTGCGGGAACTGATCCTGGAGCGCATGGATGAACTGACTATGAGCGTTGCCAAGGAAAACGGCAAAGTTTGGGCAGAATCCGAGGGAGATGTGCTCAAGGCAAAAGAGGGCACGGAGCTGGCCACCCAGGTACCGTCCCTGATGATGGGTGAGTCCATTATGGACGCCTCCCGCGGGTATGATACCGTGAAATACAGAGAGCCGCTGGGCGTGTTTGCCGGCATTGTGCCTGTAAACTTCCCCGGCCATGATCCCCCTTTGGCTGGATGGCACCCACCTGTATTGCCGCCGGCAACACCCTGGTACTGAAAGCCGCTTCCTTGACCCCCAAGACCGCCATGCTCTTTGCACAGCTGTACAAGGACGCAGGCGTGCCGGACGGTGTCATCAATGTGGTCACCTGCTCTCGCAATGAGATCAACACCATTCTGGAACACCCGGATGTAAAGGGTATTACCTTTGTTGGCTCCACCCCGGTGGGTCTGAAAATCTATGAAAAAGCCGCTGCCAACGGCAAGCGCTGCCAGGCCCTGTGCCAGGCCAAGAACCATGCCCTGGTGATGGAAGACTGCGCCTTAGAGCGTACGGTAGCCGGCGTGATCAACTCCGCATTCGGCTGCGCCGGTCAGCGCTGCATGGCGCTGTCCTGCTGCGTGGTACAGGACAGCATTGCAGACGCCTTTGTGGCGGAGCTGAAAAAGCAGGCGGAGAAAGTGAACTGCGGCCCCGCCTGGGACAAGAGCTCCCGCCTGGGTCCCATCACTTATGAAAAGCATTATAAAGAGGTACTGGCCGATATTGACAAGGGCGTAGCCGAAGGCGCCACCCTGGTGCTGGACGGCCGTAACACCGTTGTGGAGGGCTACGAGAACGGTTACTTTGTAGGCCCCACCATCTTTGACCATGTAACGGCAGATATGACCATCGGCGACGAAGAGGTCTTTGGTCCGGTGCTATGCATCAAACGGTGCAAGGACTTGAGGAGGGCTTGGCCATTATGAACGCCAACCCCTATGCCAACGGCTCCGTGATCTACACCCAGAGCGGCTATTATGCCCGGGAGTTTGCCCGCCGTACCGACGGCGGCCAGGTCGGCATCAACGTGGGTATTCCGGTACCGGTAGGCTTTATCCCCTTCAGCGGGCACAAAAAGTCTTTCTTCGGCGACCTGCATTGTCTGGGTAAGGACGCTTATCGCTTCTACACTGAGAGCAAGGCGGTTACCACCCACTGGTTCGATGAGGAGGAGAAAAAGGCAACGGAAGTCTCCACCTGGGACGGCACCATCTAAGCCGGATAAACAGCAAGAGCACACCGATTATGGTGTGCTCTTTTCTTATACTTTCTTTTATCCGTTCTCTTTGTCCGTGCCAAACAGGCCCTGACTTTCGCCGTATGTATCGGTGAGCCGAGCGCCGGGGCAGTCTTGCAAAATGCGAAACGGCCGCTGCGTATACCGAGGGTGGAAAACGGTTACATGGGAGCAGCACAGGTCCCGGGTGTGCCGTGCCCAAATGCCGTAGGACGGCAGATTGCGAAAGCGCCAGCCCTCCGGATATGTGCGCACATATTCCGGGATAAACAGCCGCCGCTCCACGATCTCCGGCCGATTGGCATAGGTGATCTGCACGTCACGCAGCGTCACCCGCTCCACCCGATGGGCGCGACCCTGCTGGCGATACCCAGCAATGATGATGGGAATTTCCGCCTCCCGGGCTGTGATTCTGTTAAAAGTAATGTCCCGCACGGCGCTTTTGCCGTCAAAGCGGTGCTTGTCCACCGTGCCGCCGGGCTGCTTCTTAGCGCCGAACTCTACCGCATTGGCACTCTCTTCGGTCACGGTAGCCGCCCGATTGCGGTTGCCCAGTCGCACAAAAATCGGCAGGTGCAGCGGGTCATCTCCATATCTTCAAAATGTACCTGCGATACCACGGAGCCGTCGCAGGCCTCTACACTGATACCGCTGACAGCGCCCGGGTACAGATCTTGCAGTTCCAGCCGGCACCGGCGCACAGTCACATCCGTAATGGGACAAGTGGTCTCCGTGCCGATTTTTTATACAGTTGGTGCGGCTGTCTACCCGGCAGTCCTCTATCAAAATATGGCGCATTTCGCCGCTGCTGCACAACCATACAGCGTGCTTAAAAACAAAACCGTCGTCCGCAGTAGACACCATACAGTGCCGAAATGTCAAGTCCTGCCCACCTACAATATCAAAGCCGTCTGCGTTGGCTACATTTCGATTATTCCGAATGGCGGCGTACTCTACCAGCACATCCCGGCACATTTGCAGCCGACAGGTCCAGTGGGCGCTGTTTTGGAAAAGAAAATGGTGGATATGCACCCCTTGACACTGCTCCAGGCACAGCAGCCCGCCGTACTTACTGGGGTGGGCAAAGCGCAGCTGGGCACGGTAGGTGCGCCGCATTTCGATCACATCAATCAAGTTTGCCGGTTTGGTACAGTTCTGCGGCAGCGCCGGACGCAGGCCAAAGCGGTGCCCTTCTCCCTCCAAACCGCCGCCACCGGTGAGGGTTACATTGGTTAGATCCCGGCCGTACAGCAGCGCCTTGTGGCGAAAGCCCTTACCGTCCGGTCGCGCGGCAAGAAAGCTACCCCGGGGTAATAAATAGCGTCACCCCGCTGCGCAGCTCCACCGTAGACATGGGATAGCTACCCCCGTCCACCAACACGGTGCCGCCTACTTTCGCCGCCGCATCCACCGCCTGCTGTACGGCCACAGCGTTATCCTCCGCCGCCGGATCCGCTCCAAAGGTGCGAATGTCAATCACTTCCCCTGCCGGGACGGGCAGCGGTTTTGTTAGGTGCCGCGCTCAAAATTCGCAGCAAAATCAAAAGGGCGCACCTGACAATACGGTTCGCCCTCTGTAATCCGCAGATCCTGCCCAAACAGCAGCGTATGCAGCTTATCTATTCCGGTTCGTCTCGTTTTACGCATAGGTAAATCCCCGTCGATGTTCGTTGTGCCCGCAACGGAGCCGTCGGCTATATATTATACTACAAAACAGCCAAAACCTCAATACTTTTTCTTTTCTCTCCCGGTGGTGTATAATATGGGTACAGAGGTATGCCTCTGAATTCCCAAAGGGGTGATAGTATGATCAACATTACGGCAAGAGGATTTGACCTAAAGCAAGGCACCAAAGACGGTATTGACAAAGAACTGCAGCGTATTGAAAAAATGCTGCCTGACAACGCCTCCTTTGATGTGACCTTAGCCAAGGTAAAGGACGGCTACAAGTGTGACATTACAGTCAAGTACATTGGCTCCTTTATCCGCGGCGAGGCACGGGCAGACAAGATTGAGCCGGTCATTGATATGGCTGTGGACGACCTGAAGCGAAAGCTGCGCAAGCTAAAGACCTACCTGGTAGATAAGAAGCGTAAGGGCGGCATTGACCAGATCGCCTCCATGCTGGAGCCAATAGAAGAAGTGACCATGGACGACTTTGAGAGCTATGACAGCTCCGCTGTGGATATTCAGCGCAAAAAGAACATTCAATTGCAAATGATGACCGACGATGAGGCCATCGTGCAAATGGAAATGCTGGGACACAGTTTCTTTGTTTATCTGGCGCCGAACGGCCAAACCTGCGTGATCTACAAACGAGGAAAAGGCTACGGTCAGTTAATTTGTAGCTGACCGGCGTACACCGAAAAACGCATTTTTATTCAATTTTGCCGTGAGTGAAAACTCACGGCAATCTTTTTTGTGCAAAGTGGAAAAATCGATACGCGTACATTGACTAATACCTATGATATTGGTATAATTCATACAAAAATAAACGGAAGCAACGCTTCTGAAGAGAGGGATTTTGTATGACTTATACAGAAAAAGTACTGGCAGATCTGAAAGCAAAAGAACCCGGATCAGCCGGAATTTATCCAGGCCGCCACAGAGGTTTTAGACGCATTGGCGCCGGTGGTCAACAACGATCCGAAATACCAAAAAACCGGCTTGTTGGAGCGGTTGGTTGAGCCGGAACGGCAGATCATGTTCCGCATTCCGTGGGTAGACGATCATGGCCAGGTGCATGTAAACCGCGGCTATCGCGTGCAGTTTAACTCCGCCATCGGCCCCTACAAAGGCGGTCTGCGCCTGCACCCCAGCGTAAACTTGTCTATCATCAAGTTTCTTGGCTTTGAGCAGATCTTCAAAAACAGCCTGACTGGCCTGCCCATCGGCGGCGCCAAGGGCGGCTCTGACTTTGACCCCAAGGGCAAGAGCGATATGGAAGTGATGCGCTTCTGCCAGGCATTTATGAATGAGCTGTATAAATATGTAGGTGCGGACGAGGACGTACCCGCCGGCGACATCGGTACCGGTGCCCGCGAGGTAGGTTACTTATACGGTCAGTACAAGAAACTGACGAACCGCTCTGAGGGCGTGCTCACCGGTAAGGGCCTGAGCTTCGGCGGCTCCCTGGCCCGTACAGAGGCTACCGGCTACGGCCTGGTGTATATTACCGAGGAAATGCTCAAGGACCACAATAAGGACCTTAAAGGTGCTCGTGTGGCCGTGTCCGGCTCCGGTAATGTGGCCATTTACGCTATGGAGAAGGCGCGGCAGTTAGGTGCAAAAGTCATCTGCTGCTCCGATTCTACCGGCTACGTGATTGACGAAAAACGGCATTGATGTAGAGGCTGTAAAAGCAGATTTAAGGAAGTGGACAGAAAAGCGCATTTCCGTGTATGCTGAGAGCCACCCCCACCGCCACTTATGCAGAGGGCTCTGTGTGGGGACGCCGTGACCTGCGATGTGGCGCTCCCCCTGCGCCACCCAGAATGAGATCCACGCCGCGCAGGCGCAGCGCCTGGCAGACACCGGCGCTACGCAGTGTGTGAGGGCGCCAATATGCCCACGGACGCAGCGGCCACAGAGGTGTTCCTGCAAAATCACATTCTGTTCCTGCCCGGCAAAGCTTCCAACGCCGGGCGGCGTAGCCACCTCCGCACTGGAGATGGGCCAGAACTCCATTCGCTCCAGCTGGACTTTTGATGAGGTAGACGCTAAGCTGCAAGGCATTATGGTCAACATCTACCACAACATGAAAGAGGCTTGTGAAAAGTACAATGCCCGCGACAACTTCGTTGTTGGTGCCAAACATCGCCGGCTTTATGAAAGTGGCCGATGCCATGATGGCGCAGGGCGTGGTTTGAATCCAGCAAAATCTCATATAAAACACAAAGCAGTCTGCTACGGCAGGCTGCTTTTTCTTATTGACAAAGGAGCAAACCTGTGTTATGCTTTATACATACCATTGGTATGTAAAGGAGGAGCTATGAGCAGGAATAAAATACCCGGAACAGACCCGGGAACAAATTTTAGATACCGCCACACGCCTGTTTTTGCAGCAGGGGTACGAACACACCACCATACAGAATATCATCGACCAGCTGGGCGGCTTGACCAAAGGCGCGGTGTACCACCATTTTTCCTCCAAGGAAGCAATCTTAAACGCCGTTGCCGCCCGTATTTTTGAGAACAATTCCCTGTCCGCCACTTGGCAAAAAATCGCAGTATCCACAACATTAACCGGCAGTCAAAAGCTGACCCAAATGCTGCTCGCTGCCATTACAGACCCACAGGAAGCCCAATTCCGCAAACTGGGTGTGCAACTGCGTAACTCTCCCCAAATGCTGCGCGACTTGCTGTATCGCAGCATAGAAGAAATTGCGCCTACCGCCTTTTTGCCGGTGGTCGAAGCGGGCATTGCCGACGGTTCGCTGCAAGTGGCCGAACCGACAGCCTTTGCAGAAGTGGTGGCGCTGCTTGCCAATCTTTGGCTAAGCCCGCTGGTATTTGCTGATGGCCCGGAAAAGCGGAAGCAAAAGCTGGCATTTCTCTGTACCCTTTGCGAACCCACCGGGCTGGACTTAGCGCCCTTGCAACCTTATTTAGATCAATTATAAACGCCCATTTGCCCGCTGCTTTGCAGCGGCTATTCTTTGAATTTATACATACCGTTGGTATGTAAGGAGGAAATATGGATACTTACACAAAAAGAGAACGGACCATCTATCTACTGGGTATGCTGGGTCAAAACTTGATATACGGCGTGATCGGCACCGGGCTGACCTACTATTTCAAAGTGTGATCTTTTGCCTGCACTGGCC
>ENA-OQAL01000243-OQAL01000243.1-human-gut-metagenome-genome-assembly--contig:-NODE-243-length-14119-cov-4.023585_pt1 | contig 14119 bp, 10 predicted proteins | sample MGYA00242491_ERZ504519 | MGnify/ENA primary metagenome ERZ504519 (study PRJEB26092, sample SAMD00036260) | human gut metagenome | host: Homo sapiens | study: EMG produced TPA metagenomics assembly of... | reverse complement strand
CCGATTCGCAGGCTTTTCCAACGAAAGGATGCTACGCAGGCTTTTCTTCATCATCCATTTGAAGTTTCTTCCCAAGAATCCGTAGATAAGGAATATATCGAAAGCTCCCTGATGGTTGGCTACGAATACATACGATGTTTTGTGGTCAATGTTTTGTGTCCTTCCACTTTCACCGGAAGCAGAAACAGGAAACAAGTGAGCTGTGACCAGATTTTTCCCCGGGTAATACCCCCAGAAGTGTCCATTACCCAGCCAGCATCCCAACATGGTGGTCAGGGCAGTCAGGATGGTCAACGCAAGAAAATGGGAAGCCCGATACAGATTTGGTAAATGATGTATAAGAATCTCATAAGTGTGATAGATTTTATTGGATTGATTTGTTATTTCCTTTTTTAATGTGAGAACGGTAATTTCCGGCCAGGCACCTAAGCGCATGGGGAAGAGCACATAGCCTAACCCGATGTTGACATACAGTCCCCGGTTGCCCTCCAGATACAGTCCTCTGTGTTCCGGATAGATAAACTTGGACACTGAGAAGCCGAACAGACTGATTTGCATGTCGTGGGTATGACCTGACAAGGTAAGCTGTACCGAGGTGTCTGGAAGCACTTTCCGGCGCCAGTGTGTAGGGTCGTGACTTAGCAGGACCTTGAACATGCCGTCTGTGCCTTGCAAAGCCTTGGGCAAGTCGCCTCTATCGGGGAAAGGCGGTTTCCCGCTGTTTTCCACGCCAACTACGGCAATGGAATCCGTACCTTTATATATAATACGATGGTCATTTTGCAGCATGCACCATCCCATACGGTTTTCGCGTGCAATCAGGCTGTCTACGTTAGCCAGACGGGCCTGCTCATTTTCCCATTTTACGTAGGAGCCATAGTCGTGATTCCCCAAGACGGAATACACCCCGTCGCGGGCTTTCAGTTGTGCGAACACGGGCATAAATTCCAGCAGTTCGTCAGCGCGGCTGTTCACGAGGTCGCCGGTGAATACAGCCAAATCGGCATTTTGCCGGTTACAGAGGTCGATGGCTTCCTGAAGTGCCTTTCCGTTCCCTTTCCAGCTTCCGGAATGAATGTCCGACAATTGCAGGATGCGGTATCCGTCGAATGCGTCCGGAAGGTCAGGCGAATAGAAGGTGACTTCTTTCACCTGAAAGTTTTCCTTTCCCTTGATTGCTCCGAACAATACATACCCAAAGGTGAGCAGTGCAGGTGCTAAGGCTATCCATCCGTGAGGACAGGACGTTTCACCAGTCTTCTGAAGAGTTTCAGCAAGATACTGGTCAGCATGAATACCGTTTTAGGTATGGTTACGCACAGGGCTACAATCAGGTAAGTACCGAAATATTCATGTAAGGTGTCGTGACCAATCAGGAAGATGACCAGAATAAGCAACAGCAAAACAGTAGGCAGCCAGTAAGCCCGTTTCCATCTCCTGTGGTGCAGGCTGGTCAGATACGTCTTGTATATGTACCAGTCGGGTAGCAGAAACAAGACTAGGAATATCAGTGACACGCGTAGTAGAATCATATTTGTGTACTTATTTTAGGGTTGCAGATTGGCTGCGAGGTATTTTCGCAGTACGTCGGCATCTATCTTTCGGCGGGAAGCATAATCCATGAGTTGCTCCTCATCGATTTTTCCTACCGAGAAGTAGCGTGAAGCCGGATGAGCAAACATCAGTCCGCATACCGAGGCATGAGGCTGCATCATTCCGTTCTCTGTCAGATGTATCCCGATGCGTTTCATGTCAATAAGCTTGTCGAGCAGAAAGCTGACCGATATGTCGGGCAGAGAAGGATACCCCACGGCAGGACGTATGCCCTGATAGTCTTCGTTGAGCAACTGTTTCATGGTCAGCTTTTCGTCCTTGGCGTATCCCCATACCTCTTTGCGCAGGGTTTCGTGTATTTTTTCAGCTGCGGCTTCTGCCAGACGTTCACCCAATGTCTTGATGAGCAAGGACTGGTAGTCGTCATGGCTGAATTCTTCTTCCATGGCCGGATCGATGGTAGTGGCGAATCCTCCTACCGTATCCTTGATGCCGGAAGAAAGGGGACGCACAAAGTCACTCAGGCAGAGAAACGGGTCGTCGGGGCGGACGCGGGTCTGCTGACGGAGCAGAGGAAATAAAGTGCCCTCTAACCACAGGTTGTCGCCCTCTGCATTGGCTTCCATCAGGCGATAAATGGCATAGACCTTGTATTTCCCGTCAATCTTGTTCAGCATGCGTACCGCTTCTTTGTGCAGTTGCATGGCTTCGGCAGCCTTGGCACGTTCAGCTTCAGGAAATGAGGCCAGCCACCCCGGCGCGGCAGGCATCACACCCATGAATGTCGGCAATGGCTGCGTAACGAGGCTGAAACCCCCATGCGTGGAAAAAATAAATCCAGTTGATGTATTCAGCCAGGTCGTGTATGTCGTAACGGACGGTCGTGATGTCTGTTTTCATTTGATTTCTTTTAGCGTTCAAACCGAAGGGCTTGTCCACGGTGTGCTTTGTTTACTTTTCCATTCTCGTAAACTGCCGTACCGTTGACAAATGTCTTTTCTACCTGTGCATGGAAGGTACGGCCTTCCATCGGACTCCATCCGCACTTGCTTTCAATGCAGTCGGTGGTTACGGTCCATTCCTTATGCGGATTCAGCAGAACCAGGTCGGCCTGATAGCCCGGTCGGATAAATCCTCTTTGGCTAATCTGGTAAAGCTGGGCCGGTGCATGACACATTTTCTGTACCAGCTGCTCGATAGACAGGATGCCTTCGTGTACCAGTTCGTAGATGCTGACCAGTGAGAACTGCAGGGTCGGCATGCCCGATACGGCTTTCAGTGCTCCTCCTTCTTTTTCACTCAGCAGGTGGGGGGCATGGTCGGTAGCAATGACGTCAATCAGGTTGGTAGTCAGAGCCTTTCTCAGCGCATCACGGTCGGTCTTTGTCTTGATGCTGGGGTTACACTTGATGCGTGCCCCGAATTGCGCATAGTCTTCATCACAGAACATGAGGTGCGATACGCAGGCTTCTGCCGTAATTTTCTTTTCCTGGAGCGGGCGGTCTTCTAACAGACCTAACTCGCGTGCCGTACTGATATGCAGGATGTGCAGACGGGCACCCGTTTCCTTCGCCAATTGTACGGCCAGTGCCGAAGAATGGTAACAAGCTTCTTCACTACGTATCAGCGGATGGAAAGAAATGTCCAGTCTTCGCCATATTGCTGCTTGAAGCGTTCGGTATTTTCGCGGATAATCTGCTGGTCTTCACAATGGGTGGCAATCAGCATGCCCGCTTCGGAGAATATTTTTTTCAAGGCTTCCATGCGGTCTACCAGCATGTTTCCGGTGCTGGCCCCCATGAACAGTTTCACGCCGCATACGTGTGTCTTGTCCAGTGCCTTCAGCTGGTCGGCATTATTGTTTGTGGCTCCGAAATAGAAAGAATAATTGACAATACATTTGGTAGCCGCATCCTTAAACTTGTTTTCCAGTGCCTCTAAGGTTGTGGTCTGCGGGGTACAGTTGGGCATGTCCATGAACGAGGTCACTCCTCCTGCTGCAGCTGCAGCTGTTTCGGTAGCCATGTCTGCCTTATGTGTAAGGCCCGGATCGCGGAAATGCACATGGTCGTCTATCACTCCCGGCAGCAGGAAGCATCCTTGCGCATCAATCTGTTCGTCACATACGGCAGCGGGAGCACCGTCGCCTTCAATGACTTCCTGTATTTTTTCTCCTTCAATCACTACGGAGCCGACAAAACGGCGTCCTTCATTCACGATGATTGCATGATGTATCCATGTACGTTTCATAACCCTTTTCAATTAGTGTGTTTAGGATATTTTTTGAACCAGCTGTCCCATTTCAGTTGGATGACGCCGAATACGGCTTCTCCAAAGATGCTGCTGTTCATCTTGGAAGTACCTAATTCGCGGTTGATAAAGATGACCGGTACTTCTGTGATATGGAATCCGCATTTAAAGGCGGTGAATTTCATTTCAATCTGGAAAGCATATCCTTTGAAACGGATGTGGTCCAGATGGATGGTTTCAAGCACTTTCCGGCGGTAACATACAAAGCCGGCGGTAGTATCATGAATGGGTAGTCCGGTAATGAACCGCACATATTTGGAGGCAAAGTAGGACATCAGTACTCTTCCCATAGGCCAGTTCACCACATTGACTCCGCTTACATAGCGTGAACCGATGGATACATCGGCCCCTTCGTCATGGCAAGCCTTGTAAAGTCTTGGCAGGTCATTGGGATTGTGGCTGAAGTCGGCATCCATTTCAAAGATGTAGTCGTATCCCTTTTCGATAGACCATTTGAAGCCGGTGATGTAAGCCGTTCCCAGTCCGAGTTTGCCTTTTCGTTCAATCATGAACAAACGTTCGGGGAATTCCTTTTGCAGACGGCGTACGATGTCGGCCGTTCCGTCGGGAGAGTTGTCTTCGATAACCAGAATATGGAATGTCTTTTCCAGTCCGAATACCGCCCGGATTATATTCTCGATGTTTTCCTTCTCATTGTAAGTAGGAATAATCACGATACTGTCACTTGTTTGCATGGCGTTTCAATTAGAATTGTGCAAAGATAGAAATAAAAAATGTGATTCTTTTTTAGTGGCAGGTTTATTTCTTTGTAATGCGTGTGAGATGAAATAAAAACGCTTATACAAAAATACCTCGACACGTAGCTGTCAAGGTCTCGACACGAACGTAGAGAGATATCAGCACGAACGTGTCAAGACCTCGTCACGTACGTGTCGAGGTAAATTTAACTATGATTTTAGAGAAGTGATAAAAAAAACGTTTTGAAAAACGGGCTTTATATTGAGCTCCTATCGTTTTACTTGTGAAGTATTTGTTGCGATGCTTTTCTGAATTTTAGTCTCATCGTTTGGTCATGGAAGATAAAATGCCTATCTTGTGACAGAATCAGTTAAATGAAAAGGATTATGGAAGTAAACATGATGTATCCCGACAGGAGTTCTATGTGGAACTGGAGGGACATAGAGCCCACGTGGCTTATCAGATTCATGACGAAGGGTTGGATATTCGGCATACGATTGTACCGGAAGCCATCGGAGGAAAAGGTATTGCTTCTGCTTTGGTGAAGGCAGCCTACGATTACGGGCGCTGCAAAGGACTGAAGGCGATAGCTACCTGCTCTTATGCCGTGGTCTGGCTGCAGCGGCATCCTGAATACCAGGGAGAAGTAAGCAGTGATTATATAGGAAAAGGAAGCTGTGCCCTGTGAGGGCGCAACTTCCTTTTTTCTTATTTAGTTGCGATAGACTTTCTTTTTCTTGATGAAGAACAGCCAGCGCAGGAAAGAAGCGGTGAAGGTGTGGCTGAAGGAATTGATTTCGTCGGTACGTTCGTCAATGTCGTCCAGCAGCCTTTCTGCATCTTTCTCGGAAAGCATACCGTTGTTGATTAGCTGTTTCACGGTGCGGCGTTCATTGCTCAGCAGCATGCGGATGGACTTGATGGTCAGTGCATGACCGTATGCTTTGGGGAAATTGTCAGCCAGATTATTGATAAAGGCACTCATGCGATTGATGTTATCATTTATCTCTTCCCGTAATGTGTCTAACACGGAGTCCTGTTCGCCGGTCACCCATTCTGAGGCACGCAGGTCGTCCAGCAGTTTCAGGCTTCCTTTCTGAAGAATAATGAAGCCACGGCCTAAGTCGTACACTACCGTGATGCGTTCGCGGAAATAGAAGGTCATCCAATTCTGCAGGTAAGGAATGTTCCGCAGTGTGTTCAGCAGGTCTGTACGCTGGCAGAACTTGAAAATGGAGGTGCGGACGTTCAGCGGGTAGTTCCCGTCGTGGTCATACAATTCATCCAGCGAGTTCATGAGCCGGAGGAATACGGGCTTGGAGATGACTCCTTCTTCATAGATTTCCCGGCAGATGGCTTTTTCCTTATCCAATACACGCAGACGGATTTCCGGCAGCATGGCTTTGTTTTGTGGATTCTTGGCCGGCTCTTGCGGTTGTGCGGTCATGTAACTTTCCACTTTGTGCCAGTTGGCTCCTTCTAAGCGTCTCTTTTTTTCAATCCTTCCAGGTATTTTTCGGAATTGTCGCGTATTGATTTCTCTATACGATAGGCCAACATGGTGCGTGCAGAAGGTACGTGAGTCAGTCCCAAGCGGTTCAGCAGTGCGCGCATGGTAGTGGCATTGATGCAGAGTGTCAGGGTAACGATGCCGGCAGTGAAGAACAATACCTGGCTGCGGATGTCCTCCGGAATAGCCGGGGTATAAGATACCATCAGGGCCAAGGTCATGGCCAATGCACCGCGCAACCCTCCCCAGGTAAGGATGGCTGATTCGCGTTTGGTCAGTCCGTATCCCAAGCGTTTCATCACAGGGTAGAGCAGCATAATCATGGCAAAGCGGATAAGGTTAAGGGCGATGTAGATAAGTATAAGCACGCCTAATGCTCCCCAGGAGAAATCCACTTTTTCGGCAATGACTACTCCCACCAGGATAAAAATCAGGGTATTGGCTATGTAGGTCAGCAATTCCCAGAAATGCTCCATGAACGTATTCACCTGCGGTTTCAACCGGGGTTTTCCTACGTAAGTGACGGTCAGTCCGAAAGCTACGAGGGCAATCACTCCCGATACGCCGAGATAATATTGGGAGAGAATGAAGGTAAGGTAGGCCGCTAAGATGATGACACTGTTCTGTACCATCTCTTCCGAGTTGATGCGCGTGATGAACCAGATGACAATCCGTGCCAACAGAAATCCTAAAAGGGTACTGAGGCCCACTTCACGGATAAACGTAATGACAGGAGAGGCATGAGTAGCTTCTCCGGCGGCGTATGCTCCGAAGAAAAGCATGAAGCAGACGATGCCCGTACCATCGTTCAGCAGGGATTCCGCATCGACAAGGGTGGAGAAGCGTTTGCTGGTTTTCAACTCGTGCAGCAGGGCTACTACGGCTACCGGGTCGGTGGCACTGATTAAGGCTCCGAACATCAGTGCAAATGCCCATGTCCACGATTCAAAACCGGGGGATGAAGGTTGCTACTCCCATCATGAGGGCGCCCGTGAGTAACATACAGATGATGAGTCCCGGTGCCGCCAACAGGGTGGCGTTGGCCAATGTCTTCTTGAAAATGTGCAGGTTGAGTTCGTAGGCTGCATCGAATATCAGGATGGGCAGGAAAAGATAAAGAATCAAGTCGGGATTGATGTTGGCGACGGAACTGACCGCATCATGCAGTTCCGGCAGCGATTGAAAAACGCCGGTACGGTTCATGACTCCTAAAATGATTCCAATGGCAAATAGCCCCACCGTGTAGGGCAGGCGGCTGTGTTTGAGCAAGGATTTCAGTATTGCTCCGATAATGAGTCCCCCGATAGTGAGCAGCAAGGGGGCGAGGAAAGTGTATTCTTCCATAGTTTTGATGTCAGTTAAAAAAATGAGCATTTGAATTTTAAACAAAGTTAAAGAATCAAATGCTCATATACAAGGGGATTTTTACTTATTTCTTTTTCGCGCTTGCGATTTCTTGGGCCACTTTCCGTGCGGTGGCGCGGTCGGGTTTCCCGGTTTCGGTTTGTGGAAGATGCCGGACGAAGAAGGTCTGTTTCGGCCGCCAGTAAGTCGGAGCTGGTCGTAAGCCTGTGCTAACAGAGGGGATACATCGGTATTTTCTTCGCTTTCCAGCAGCAGAACGATGCATTCTCCAAATTTTGGGTCGGGCACGGCAGTCACCATGAAAGGAACTGGCAGCGCAGTTTTCAGTGCATTTTCCACCTGCTCAATCTGTACCTTTACCCCTCCGGTGTTGACGGTATTGTCTTTTCGTCCTAAGATATGGAACTGCCCCTGGGCATTGAACTCACAGATGTCGTTTGTGGTCAGTTCCTCTGCACAAACGGCTGGTGCTTCAATGGTCAGGGTGTTTTCCGGAGAGAGTGAAACCTTGACTCCCTGGAAGGGGGTGTACCAGTTGGAGGCATCCGGGCCGTTCAGTCGTCGCAGGGCGATGTGAGAAAGGGTTTCGGTCATTCCGTAGGTGCTCCATACGGCATGAGGGAATGACGCTAATTCTGTGGCTAATGTGCTGTCAATTGCTCCGCCGCCGATAATGAGATGACGTACTTGTTTCAGGCATTCCTTTTCGGCTGGTACTTGTAGTGAGTTGTACACCTGCATGGGTATCATGGCGGCAAACTCAGGAGCAGTATTTATCTCTGCCAACGGATGTCCGCAAGGAGTAACAGGTAACAGGTTCAGGCCGGCTACCAACGCACGGACGACCACCATTTTTCCGGCAATGTATTTCAGGGGCATGCAAAGCAAGGCGGTGTCTCCTTGTTTCAGACCTAAGAAACTGACAGTCAGCATGGCACTTTGCATCATGCGCTGTTTCTCTACCCGGAGCGGTTTGGGCGTTCCGGTAGAGCCGGAGGTATGCACCAGTACGGTGGTGTTGTCGTCAAACCATTCTGCTAAGAAATCGGCAAGTGAGGCCTGAAAGCTGTCTGCTCCATATTCCGCATGGAATCGTTTTTGCAGCAGGCTTTGTGATTCGCCTTCAGGTATTTGGGTTTCCTGAGCGGTGTAGCATTTCCCGTCAATCAAAATGGACTGACGGGCTATTTCTGTAATAAATGGAGTGGCGTTCATGTCAGATGGTTTGCAGATAAGTCGGGAAATCGGGTATCTTTTCTTCAGGATGGAACCACAGACAATCGCCTTCAATGTGCAGCGGGTAGTCAATGTTGTCGGTGAAAAGCATACCGGTGCCCAGCCCCTGAGGCATTTTTAGGTTGGAGAGTGGCACACCACTGTGCGATAGCATTGAGTCCGATATTGGATTCTAAGGCGGAGGTTACCCAATAGCCTATGCCTCTTTCCTGAGCCAATGTAATCCATTCCTTGCTTCCCTGGATACCTCCGTGCAAGGACGGCTTTAAGATGATGTATTGTGGGCGGATGGTATCCAGCAGCTGGATTTTCCGTTCCGTTTCATTTACTCCAATCAGTTCTTCATCCAGTGCGATGGGGAAGGGCGAAGTGGCACACAGTTCTTTCATGACCTCCCATTGTCCGGCGCGTACGGGCTGTTCGATGGAGTGGAGCTGAAATTCGTTCAGCTGTGTCAGTTTCCGTAAGGCATCTTCAGGACTGAAGGCTCCGTTGGCATCTACCCGGAGTTCGATGTCGGCAGCTGAGAAATGGCGACGGATGTGAGCTAACAGTTCCAGTTCACGTTCAAATTCAATCGCTCCGATTTTTACCTTGATGCACCGGAATCCGGCTTTCATCTTTTCTTCTATGCGGCGGTACATTTCATCGAAATTACCCATCCAGATGAGTCCGTTGATAGGAATACCTTGTTCACCGCGACTGAAAGGGGTATCCCAAAACTGCAGACTGTTGGCCTGCAGATGGGCAAATGCGGTTTCCAGTCCGAATAGTATAGAGGGGTAAGGGCGAAGTCCTTCATAATCAATGTAGCCATTGGCGGCTGTTTTCTCACAGATTTCAGCTAGCAGGCGAGGATAATCGGGCAGGTCGTCGCAGCTTAACGCGGGCAGCGGAGCACATTCACCTACGCCATATTGTCCGGTTTCGGTGTCAGTAAGTAGCAGATACCATACCTGCCGGGTGTGATATACTCCGCGTGAAGTACCGGCCGGTTGTTTGAAATGAAGTGTGCGCGGAATGATTTTCAGTGTGTACATATTGGTCTGTTGTGAAGGGAATAAAAGCGGACAGAAAGACGGAAATGGTTTCTGCTTTCTGTCCGATAAAAATGAGATGAGAGAATAATCAGGGGAATTTAGGGTATTTGCTCCAGTCGGGTTTCCGCTTTTCGAGGAAAGCTTTCCCACCTTCCTGTGCTTCTTCCGTCATGTAGTAAAGCATGGTTGCGTCACCGGCGAGTTCCTGAATACCAGCCTGTCCGTCAAGTTCTGCATTAAGTCCGGCTTTAATCATTCGCAGAGCGAGCGGACTGTGCTGCATCATGGTTTCAGCCCATTCTACCACTTCATCTTCCAGCTGGTCGAACGGTACGACTTTGTTGACCAGTCCCATATCCAGTGCTTCCTGGGCAGAATACTGGCGGCAGAGGAACCAGAGTTCACGGGCTTTCTTCTGGCCTACGATACGAGCCAGATAAGAAGAACCAAATCCGGCATCGAAGCTGCCCACGCGAGGCCCTGTCTGACCGAAGATGGCGTTTTTCAGACGCAATGGTCAGGTCGCAGACTACGTGAAGCACATGTCCGCCACCGATGGCATATCCGTTGACCATGGCAATCACCGGTTTCGGGATGGAACGAATCTGTTTCTGTACGTCGAGCACATTCAGACGGGGAACGCCGTCAGTACCTACGTATCCGCCGTGGCCTTTCACGTGCATGTCGCCTCCGGAGCAGAAAGCCTTGTCGCCAGCTCCTGTCAGTACGATGACATTGATGTCCTGACACTCACGGCAGTAATACAATGCGTCACTGATTTCAGTAGTGGTGGTTGGAGTGAACGCATTGCGGTATCTCGGGCGGTTGATGGTAATCTTGGCGATTCCATTATAAAACTCAAAAAGAATATCCTGGTATTCCTTGATGGTTTCCATTCTCTGGGTTGTGACATATTGCTATTTTTTAGGTTGTGATAATACGTTTTTAGGTGTTCGATGTCCTTGTCCTTTTCTGTAAAGACCTCCATCAGCATGGGCTGTGAGGTAATGGATGGCTGGGTGAATACCTCTACCGCCTGGTCAAGTTCTTCTTCATTGTGGGCAGAAAGATACTGGAATCCCCGGTCTTCGGCCCATGCTTTGGCGGAAGTGCGGTGAGTGGCCGTAATGAAGTGTCGGCTGCTGTCTGCCATTTCCAGTCCCGGAAGCGCATGGAATATTTCTCCCCCTTCGTTATTGAGGAGCAGGATGCGTACATTGCTTCCGTAGTTGGCATTCCAGAGGGCGTTCATGTCGTAGAAGAAACTCAGGTCGCCGATGAAGATGAAATTGAGTTTGTCGGACGCCGTAGCGTAGCCGATGGCAGTAGACAAAGAACCTTCTATACCGTTAGTTCCTCGGTTGGATAAAACCTCCACGTCGTTCGGGAGAGGGAAAAGTTGGGCGTAGCGCACAGTGGAGCTGTTGGCCAGGTGAAGGGAACAAGAAGTCGGCAGGTGATTGATGACTTTCCCGATGGCGCTCATTTCGGAGTAGGGGAATACGGCTTGCGGAATATTCTTCGACAGAGCTTCCCATGTGCGGGGGTATTCCGGTGTGCGGCTGTCCATCATCGGGGCAATCTTTTCTAAGAACTCAAACGGGTCCATCTCAATCACGGTGGTCAGTGAGCCGAAAAGGTCGGCCACCTGTCCGTCACTAGCCACGTGCCAGTGTTCTACCGGCGGATGACGGCGAAGGAATTTCTTCAATCGTTTGGAGATGATATGACCTCCGTAAGTAATCAGTAACTCCGGACGCATCTTCTGCTGGGCTTCGAAGTCCATGGAGCAGAGCAGTGGCTCGATGTTGCGGATAGGCATGCCCGGAATCGTCTGGTTGCTGATGTTTTCGGTAAACCAGGCAAAATGCTTGTAGAGCATCTTGGTGTATTTCTTGTCGAACAAATAAATCAGGTTCATTTGTCCCACTACGACCATCCGTCGCTGGTAGCGGTTCAAGCGGTCGATGAGTGGCTGGTAATCCTTGTTGTACACGTTCAGTCCCTGATAGCGGGTAATGACGCGTGCTTCGGGAAGCTCCGTGACCGGTAGCTTGAAAAACGGTTCGCTGATAGGTACATTGATGTGTACAGGTCCTTTCCCGTGATGGTCAAGTTCCATGAGTGCCTCATTGATGAGGCGGTTGCAGTACCATTCGTCTTCTTCACTCTGCACTTCCGGCAGGTTGACAGATTTTTTCACCAGGCTTCCGAATACACCAGGCTGAGGGAGTGTCTGCCCGTCCATCTGTCCGATCCATGCGGCAGGGCGGTCGGCCGAAATGACGACAAGCGGCACCTGCTGGTAGAATGCTTCGGCTACGGCTGGGTGGATATTGAGCAAGGCTGTACCTGATGTGCAGCAGATGGCAGCCGGGCTACCTCCGTTCAGTGCCAGTCCCAAGGCAAAAAATCCTGCACTTCGTTCGTCTGTCACGGGATAGCAGGTAAATTCCGGAATATTGACCAGCGTTTGTACGATAGGAATGTTTCGGCTTCCGGGGCAGAGCACAATTTTTTTGTATCCGGTGCGCTTTTAGTAAAGCTACAAGCTGAAGTATATTTTTTTGTCAGTATACATGATTTCTAAATATGTTAGATTTACAGGATATTTCGCATGGTATTCATTTTTGCTGCGTTTCTTCCCATTCAGTATCAGCTGTGGATTCTGGAAGGATACCTCCTCCGGCATACAACGTAGCGGTTTTCCCCTCAATATGCATGCACCGCAGGTTGACATAGAGGGTAGTGTCTCCTTCCGGAACTATCCATCCGATGACGCCGGAATAGAAAAGGCGGTTGTGAGGTTCCGTCTGTAGGATGAACTGGTAGGCTTCCTCTTTGGGTAAGCCGCACACTGCCGGGGTGGGATGTAATTCTTGCAGTACATCGCCTAAATGAGCTGTATCTTTCAGGCAGAAATGGAAATCGGTTTTCAGATGAACCAACTGGCCGGCACGGGCTGTATATGGTCCCTTTTCCGTGATTTTGCTGCCGAATTTCTTGATGGCTTTACGGATGTAGTCTCCTACAAAAGCTTGTTCTTCTTTGTTCTTTTTTGCTCCATTCGGTGGGCATAAACTTCTCCTTGCATGGGCATAGTTCCTGCCAGTGCTACTGTGTGCCAGTCTTTTTTTCGTGACCGCTGAGGATAATTTCAGGTGTACTGCCTATCCACGTACCGGTGGAAGGGGTGTGACATAGCGAAATCATCATGCGAGGATAGCTGTTGCAGGCCTGTATGAAAGCCGATAGCGGAGAAAACTGATCATTCAGCGTGTGAGTTGTACTGCGGGACAGTACAAGTTTACGGAACTGCTTCTCCTTGAGTGGCAGGATGAAGCGGCTGAATGTTTCAGTGTACAAGTCTTTTTCTTCTTTTTCGGAACTAATATGCGAATCTGTGGATGCGTCTATAGAATGAGACGGAGCGGCTTGCTGCGGGTGGCGTGTCATCCATCTTTGCAAGGCAGATTTAATATCTTCCCAGTCGTGTGCCTGTATGTCCGGGCGGATGAGTACGGCCGGATGCGCTGGAGTAAACTGAAACGGAGAAAGAAGAAATCCTTTTTTTTGGTTCAGCTCATTCAGACTGTGGATATATTCAGGCTCTCCTTCTTCCTGCATGACGAGAATGGGTTCGTCTGTCCAGGGAAGACGGTATAATGCAAAGCAGACATGGCTGCTGGTAAATGAATCAAGGAGCTGATGATATATGGTTTCCGGTGTATTCATGGCCGTTTTTTGACTATTTGATTGACAATGCGTGCGGTGGAAATTAACTTTCCTTCCTGATTGGTGATATCTACATTCCACAGGTGAGATGTGCGTCCGCGGTGGATGAGGCGTCCGGTGGCAATTACAAATTCTCCTTTCGGAACCATCTGGAGGTGGTTGGCACTTACCTGGATGCCGCAAGGCATTTCATTTGCACTGCACAATGGAATGGAGCCATGTCCGGCTACGATTTCTGCAAGAGCCAGAGACGCTCCTCCGTTAAGTATGCCAAATGGCTGGCAAGTTCTTTCATCTACCGGCATTTGTGCTTTCACATATCCCTCTTCCATTTCGAGGAACTGAATGCCTAAATGTGCTCCCATGGAGCAGGATAAGTCTGGCAATTCGTAAGAGGATTTACCGTTCATTTGCGTATAATAGTTCTTGATTCTACTGCAAATGTACATATTTCTCTGCAAACGTGGGGGAATTCAGGTAAGAATTAAGTAATTTATCGGACATTTCTCATAGATTAATTGGAATAAAAACGTATATTTATGTCGATATTTTGTCTATCCGTAAAACTCTTTTGAGGCTTCAATGAAAAAATGAGTTTTTGCTCTCATAAATTGTTTTACGTATTTTTGTTTTATGAAATAAGGGTTGGAGGTATGAGTTTAAAAATGAG
>ENA-OQAL01000241-OQAL01000241.1-human-gut-metagenome-genome-assembly--contig:-NODE-241-length-14129-cov-3.707256_pt1 | contig 14129 bp, 8 predicted proteins | sample MGYA00242491_ERZ504519 | MGnify/ENA primary metagenome ERZ504519 (study PRJEB26092, sample SAMD00036260) | human gut metagenome | host: Homo sapiens | study: EMG produced TPA metagenomics assembly of... | reverse complement strand
AGTTATTATTTGGGCTTTAATCTGTATGACTCACGTACTAAGATTATGAAATATGATAATGAATCTCAACTCTTAGGAAAGGATGCAGATGGTAAGTTGTATTATCGTGAAGGTATGGAATTAGGAGAAATCTGGGGCTATCATACAGACCGTTTATATACGGAAGACGACTTTGATGTAAATGGAAATTTAAAACCGGGAATTCCTAAAGTAGAAGGTTATAATCCTAATCCAGGTGATGTGCTTTATGTTGATTATAATAATGATGGACTGATTAATAATGGGACCAATACAGGATTGGATCCCGGTGACATGCGTATCATCGGAAATAATACTCGACGTTATCAGTATGGTATTCGTGGAGGAGCAGCTTGGAAAGGACTTTCTTTATCTTTTATTCTGCAGGGGGTAGGTAAACGTGATATGTGGATAATGAATGAATTATTTTATCCGCATTATGACGAGTTTAGTACTTTCTATGATACACAGTTAGATTATTGGACTCCGGAACATACTGATAGTTATTTCCCACGTTTGTATCAAATGTCAAAAGGAAATACAGCGGCAAATACGATGACTCAGACTCGTTATTTGCAAAATGGTGCTTATCTTAGCATTCGCAATATAACATTGTCGTATTCATTACCTAAGAAGTGGCTGACTCCATGGGGAGCTAAAAATTTGCAGATATTCTTTAGTGGTGAGAACTTATTCACTTTTGATCATCTGCCGAAGGGGCTTGATCCAGAACGTACAGTCACTGATGATTTAGGATCGAGAGGATTTACATATCCTTATATGCGTCAATATTCATTTGGTATTAATTTAACTTTATAATAGCTTATTATGAAAACATATATATTAGGATTGGGACTATGTCTATGTATGACAAGTTGCTTAAATGATGGATTTTTGGATATAGATCCGAAAGATCGTCAAACAGAACAAACAGCTTTTACTTCATACGATAATTTTAAGATGTATTCATGGGGATTATATGAAATCTTTTATGGATATGGAAATAATCAAGATATGAACTTCTTTAAAGGAGAGTATGAAGCCGATAATATGATTCGTGCCGTTAAAGGAAATGAAGGGCAATATGCTTATCAGAAGGCAAAGGTGAATGCTACTGATAGTGATTGGGATTATGATTATATCCGTAAAGTGAATTTAATGCTAGATAATGTGGATGATTCAGAAATGTCAGACACAGAAAAGGAGCATTGGAGAAGTGTTGGATATTTTTTCCGTGCTTATAAATATTTTCAGATGATGTCTTTGTTTGGGGATATTCCATGGATAGAGCATGTTCTAACAGAAAGTAGTGAAGAATTGTATGCATCAAGAGATCCTAGAGATTTGGTGGCAAAAAATATCTTGTCAAATTTGAAGTATGCAGAAGAGCATATTAAAGAATCAGGTGATGGAGATAATACAATCAATACATCAGTTGTACAGGCTTTGATATCTCGTTTTGGATTGTTTGAAGGAACGTGGAGAAAGTATCATGGTTTGGAGGACGCAGAAACCTATTTAAGGGCTAGTGCTGAGGCTTCAGAGAAAATTATGGCTAAATTCAAAGATTTGCATCCGAGATATGATGAGATTTTTTAATTCAGAGGATTTAAGTGGAGTGCCAGGTATAATTTTATATAAGGCTTATGAAACAGCGCAATTGGGGCATGGGTTGACTCGTATGGTGAGAACTGGTGAGTCAAAGATAGAAATGACTAAGGATGCGGTAGATAGCTATTTATGTAAAAATGGTTATCCGATAGAAAATGGGGCAAGTTTATATGGAGGTGATCATGATGTCTATAAACAATTTACGAATCGTGATGAACGCCTTTATTATACTGTTTGTCCTCCTCATAAAGTTAAATTAACAGGAGCTGCAGCGACATCTACTGGTTGGGCATTTACAGAAAACCCTGATGATAGAATATTTATCGATTTAATGAATACGTTGTCTGGAGAAACATATCATCGTTTGCCTACATCTAATTTTAAAGGTTTCTATAATCAGGGACAGCCCCATTTTGTGGATTATAACTGGAGTGTTGCATGGAATGCAAGCCAGATGGGCTTTTGGATGTGGAAATATTATAATACTCATACAAATTGTGCAAATGCTACTGGTGTGAATACAACGGATGCACCATTATTTCGTTTGGGTGAGATTTTATTGAATTATGCAGAAGCTAAGTGGGAATTGACTGAATTTAACCAGGATATAGCTGATTTGACTATTAATAAGTTGAGAGACCGCGTGCATGTTGCTCACATGGAAGTTGCGCAGATTAATGAGGCTTTTGACCCGGCTCGTGATGCAGATATAGATCCTGTATTATGGGAAATCCGACGTGAAAGGCGAGTAGAACTAATGGGAGAAGGTTTTCGTTTTGATGATTTGCGGCGTTGGAAAAAAGGACATTATGTTGACAAACAACCATTAGGGGTATATGTTTCTAATCCGGCTGAGTATGGGAATAAACTTCTGATAAACGCAGAGGGATATGTGTACTTCTTTGAAAAGCCTTTGGGATGGCTCGATAAGTATTATTTGCGTCCTATCCCTTTGAACCAGAAAGCATTGAATCCTAATCTTGGTCAAAATCCGGGATGGGAAGAATAAAAAAATTGGATATGAAAGTTTTTTCATTATTAATATCAACTGTTCCTTTTTCTCTTCATTTCTTCTGTCTGCGGCAAAGCAGGCAGAGAAAATGAATGTATTGTTCTTAATGGCAGATGATATGCGCCCTGAATTGGGATGTTATGGAGTAGAGGCTGTTAAGACACCTAATATTGATCGGCTTGCATCAACTGGAGTTTTATTCCAAAATGCATATTGTAACGTACCGGTTAGCGGTGCTTCTCGTGCTAGCTTATTAACAGGAGTTTATCCTCATTATCCAGATCGCTTTGTTGGATTTTCGGCTTTAGCTAGTAAAGACTGTCCGGCAGCTATTCCTTTATCTGGTTGGTTCACTTCTCATGGCTATTACACTGTTTCTGACGGAAAAGTATTTCATCATATTGAAGATCATGCAGACTCTTGGAGCGAACCTCCGTATCGAACCCATCCTGATGGATATGATGTATACTGGGCAGAATATAATAAATGGGAATTATGGATGAATAGTGCTTCTGCTCGTACTATTAATCCTAAGACAATGCGTGGCCCTTTTTTGTGAATGGGCTGAAGTTCCGGATACGGCTTATGATGATGGAAGTTGGCAAGAAAAAGCCGATTGCCGATTTAAAGCGAATTAAAAGAGAAAGGAAAGCCATTTTTTTCTTGCATGTGGATTTTGGAACCCCATCTTCCTTTTAATGCTCCTAAAAAAAAAAAATATTGGGATTTATATGATAGGGAGAAAATACCTGTGGCGGCAAATCGCTTTCGTCCGGAAGGGCTTCCTGAGGAAGTGAGAAACTCTCAAGAAATATATGCTTATGCTCGTACCACATCACCAGATGATATTTATTTTCTTAAAGAGGCAAAGCATGGTTATTATGCATGTCTGAGTTATGTTGATGCACAAATTGGAAAAGTTCTTGATGCATTAGACGAACTTGGCTTATCAGAAAATACGATTGTTGTGTTGTTGGGAGATCATGGTTGGCATTTAGGTGAACATGGATTTTTAGGGAAGCATAATCTGATGAATTGGTCTACACATGTGCCTTTAATTGTTCGTGTGCCAGGATTGCAAAAAGGAAAAACAGAATCTTTGGTGGAATTTGTTGATATTTATCCTACTTTATGCGAACTTTGTAACCTACCTTTTCCAAAACAATTAGATGGGATTAGCTTTGTTCCTATTTTAAAGAACTTGGAGAGAAAAACGAAAGATAAAGTGTATATTCAGTGGGAAGGAGGAGATAATGCAGTCAACTGGAGGTATAATTATGCAGAATGGGAGAAAGGTAATCGTATGCTGTTTGACCATCAGATTGATGTAGAAGAAAATAAAAATAGAGCAAATGATCCTTCATATAAAAATATAATAAGGATATGTCATCTTTTTGCATAAGAAAAACGTACTTTAAATAAATAATAATATGAATTTAAGACACATTATATTAGTAATACTTTCTTATTGGGCTTTATGTGGGTATTCTCAGCGTATTTGTAAATCCTTAGATGATAATTGGATGTTCCGGTTTTCTCATCAGGTAGAAAAAGGAACAGGAGTTAGGATTACACTTCCTCATACGTGGAATGCTCAGGATGCCTTGTCGGGCAAATTAGACTATAAGCGGGGGATAGGAAATTATGAACGTACATTATATATTGATTCTCAATGGAAAGGTAAACGACTTTTTTTGCGTTTCGAGGGAGTAAACAGTATAGCTAATATCTTTATAAATGGGAAGTGTCTGGGAGAACATAAAGGAGGATACAGTGCTTTTGTTTTTGAGATTACAGATAAGGTTGATTATGGGAAAAACAATAAGCTGTTGGTAAGGGTAAGTAATGCAGAGCGATTAGATGTAATGCCTTTAGTGGGTGATTTTTAATATGTATGGGGGAATTTATCGTGGGGTGAAGTTGATTGTAACAGAATCGGCTTGTATTTCTTTACAGGATTATGCTTCTCCAGGAGTATATTTGACTCAACAGCAAGTTAGCCCTGATGAGGCTGAAATTTCAGCTACGGTTTTGTTGTCAAATCGTTTGGCAAAACGTGATGTCGTGGTGCGAGTTGAAGTAAAAGATGGTCAGCGTGTTATATCTCGACATGAGCAACAGATGACTCTAGAGAAGGAAAAAGATGAAAAAGTTGTTTTCCCTATAAAAAATAGAGAGTCCTCATTTATGGAATGGGAAACGAGATCCTTTTATGTATCAAACGGAAACAACTTTATGGTCAGATGGACGGTTATTGGATAAGGTAGTTCAACCACTGGGGATACGTTTTTTCCGGATAGATCCTGATAAGGGCTTTTTCTTAAATGGTGAATATTTAAAACTGCATGGAGTGTGCAGACATCAGGATCGACCTGAACTGGGGAATGCTTTACGTAAAGAACACCATGAGGAGGATACACATATTATGTTGGAAATGGGGGTGAATGCTATTCGTCTGGCACATTATCAGCAATCTGAGGATATGTATGATTTAATGGATAAAGTTGGTATTATTACTTGGGCTGAAATTCCATTTGTAGGACCTGGAGGATATGATGACAAAGGGTTTGTTGATTTCTCAGATTTTCGAGAGAATGGTAAAAATCAGTTGCGAGAGTTAATCCGTCAAAATTATAATCATCCTTCTATTTGTTTCTGGGGACTATTTAATGAGTTAACAGAGAATGGAGATAACCCTGTTGAATATATCAAAGAGTTAAATATTCTTGCTCATGCTGAAGATTCCTCACGTTCTACTACAGCGGCTAGTAATCAGAATGGCAGCTTAAATTTTTTAACGGATTGTATAGCTTGGAATCGTTATGATGGCTGGTATAGTAATAATCCTGAGAATTTAGCTGAATTTTTGGATAATACGCATGCTACATACCCTGACTTACGTATTGGTATTAGTGAATATGGGGCTGGAGCAAGTATTTATCATCAACAAGATTCATTGAGTCGACCTGCTCCTGTTAGTTTTTGGCATCCAGAGAATTGGCAGACTTATTATCACATGGAAAATTGGAAGATAATTAATGAACGTCCTTTTGTCTGGGGAAGTTTTGTTTGGAATATGTTTGATTTCGGGGCGGCTCATCGTCATGAAGGAGATCGTATAGGAATTAATGATAAAGGATTGGTGACATTTGACCGTAAAGTAAAAAAAGATGCTTTTTTATTTCTATAAAGCAAATTGGAACCCGGAACCAATGCTTTATATAGTAGGGAAACGTAACCGGAATCGTGTAAGTTTGGTACAAGATATAATGGCCTTTACTAATGCGAATGAGGTAGAATTGTTGATTAATGGTAAGGTTATAGGAAAGGCCTTTCCTGATCAATATGCTACCGTAATGTGGAAAGGAGTAAAATTAGACGCTGGAGAAAATAAAATTCAAGTGAGAGCGACCGTAAAGAAAAGATACCTATTGGATGAATGTGTAGTGTGGGTTGATTCTACAAAATAAAAATATTATGCTAATTTGAGTAATGACATTTATGTCTGCTTACTTTAGATAAGAAAATAAAATTCATAAAGGAGTTAGGAAAAATATGAAAATTTCTTCCTAACTTTCGCTCCAGAAATAATTAACCTTAAAAAGGACAAATGGAAAAGACTCTTATTAAAGCAATCAAAACTATTTGCTGTTCATTGACGGGAGTGCTGACGATTAGTGGGACTCCTCAGCAGGTGTATGCGGAAAATGCATCCTTGCCTTATTGGAAGGATATTCAGACTGTATCAGTAAACCGGGAAGCACCGAGGTCGGCTTTTATGACTTATGCTGACAAAACTCAGGCCTTGACTGGAAAATATGAAAACAGCCCTTATTATGAGTTGTTGAATGGTACGTGGAAATTTTATTATACGGACTCGTATTTGAACCTGCCTGCAGACATTACCTCTCCGGAAGTGAGTACAGAGGGATGGCACGATATTAAGGTGCCGGGAAACTGGGAAGTGCAAGGATTTGGTACGGCTATTTATACGAATCACGGATATGAGTTTCAGCCTCGTAATCCTCAGCCTCCCTTGTTGCCGGAGAAGAATCCAGTGGGAGTATACCGGCGTGATATTACCGTACCTTCAGAATGGAAGGACCGTGATATTTATCTCCATATTGCTGGAGCAAAATCAGGATGCTATGTATATTTGAACGGAAAGGAAGTCGGTTATAATGAAGACTCCAAGAACCCGGCTGAATACCTGATAAATGATTATTTGAAGGAAGGCAATAATGTGCTGACTTTAAAAATCTTCCGTTGGAGTACAGGCTCTTATTTGGAATGTCAGGATTTTTGGCGTATCAGCGGTATAGAACGTGACGTATTCCTTTATTCGCAGCCGAAAGCTTCAGTACAGGATTTCCGGATTGTGTCTACTTTGGATGATTCGTACCGTAACGGTATTTTCCGTTTGGATGTGGAGCTGAAGAATCATCGTACCAATACGGCTGGGTTGAGTATTGGATATGAGTTGCTCGATAATAACGGAAAGGTAGTAGCCAATGGTGAAGAAACTGTAGATGTACTTGCTGGTAAAGAAGGTACCGTATCATTCAGCAAGGAACTGTCGGAAGTAAAAACCTGGACTTCGGAAGCTCCTAATTTGTATAAGCTTTTGATGACTGTTAAGGAAAATGGAAAAGTGACCGAAGTGATTCCTTATAATGTCGGATTCCGTCGCATTGAAATCAAAGAAATTGATCAGAAAGGTACCAATGGAAAGAATTACCATGTGTTGTTTATCAACGGGCAGCCTTTAAAACTGAAGGGTGTAAATATTCACGAACATAATCCGTTGACAGGGCATTATGTAGATGAGGCCCTGATGCGTAAGGACTTGGAGCTGATGAAGCGGAACAATATCAATACGGTACGTTTGTGTCATTATCCGCAAGACCGCCGTTTCTATGAACTCTGTGATGAATATGGTATTTATGTGTACGATGAGGCGAATATTGAAAGTCATGGAATGTATTATGATTTGCGTAAGGGTGGAACCTTGGGAAATAATCCGGAATGGTTGAAACCTCATCTTTACCGTGTGGAAAATATGTTTGAACGGAATAAGAACTATCCTTCGGTTACATTCTGGTCGTTAGGTAATGAGGCTGGAAACGGTTACAACTTTTATGAAGCTTATTTGTGGGTAAAGCAGGCCGACAAGGGACTGATGGACCGTCCGGTAAATTATGAACGTGCTCAGTGGGAATGGAACTCTGACATGTACGTGCCGCAATACCCCAGCGCATCCTGGCTGGAATCAATAGGTCGGTTAGGAAGTGACCGTCCGGTAGTGCCTTCAGAATATGCACATGCCATGGGCAACTCTACCGGAGGCTTGTGGGACCAGTGGAAGGCTATCTATCGGTATCCTAATTTGCAGGGAGGATATATCTGGGACTGGGTAGATCAGGGTATTTTAGTGAAGGATGAAAACGGAAGAGAGTATTGGGCATACGGAGGTGATTTCGGAACCAACATGCCGAGTGACGGTAATTTCTGTTGTAATGGTATCGTGAACCCGGACCGCAATCCTCATCCGGCTATGAGCGAAGTGAAATATGCGCACCAGAATGTGGCTTTTGAAGCTACAGACCTGGCAAACGGTAAGTTTAATGTACTGAACCGTTTTTATTTCACGAACCTGAAGAAATATATGATTTCGTATGAAGTGAAGGAAAATGATAAGGTGGTGCGTCGTGGCAAGGTTTCACTGGATGTGGCTCCTCAGGAAAAGAAAGAGTTGGCGGTGAATGTTAGTGGATTGAAAGCAAAGTGGGTACGGAATATTTTGTGAACTTTTCAGTAACTACGTTAGAATCTGAACCGCTTGTACCGAAAGGATATGAGATAGCGCACGAACAGTTCCGCTTGCCGATAGATCCTGCTTCACGTTCATTCTCTGTACAGGGGCCCGCTTTGCAGTGCAGTGAAAATGGCAACTTGTTGAGTGTGCAGTCTTCACGTGTAGCTTTTGTATTTGACAAGTCGACTGGTCTGGTAACTTCTTATAAAGTGAAGGGAACAGAATATTTCCATGAGGGATTTGGTATACAGCCTAACTTCTGGCGTGCTCCGAATGACAATGACTATGGAAGCCAGATGCCGAAGCGCTTGCAAATCTGGAAGCAGTCCAGCAAGAATTTCAATGTGGTAGATGCTTCATTGGCTATGGATGGAAAAGATGCAGTACTGAAAGTCAGCTATCTGTTGGCTGCAGGTAATCTGTATATTGCTACCTATCGCATTCATCCTTCAGGAGTAGTGAAAGCAAATTATACATTTACTTCTACGGAAATGGAAGCAGCGAAGACAGAAGCTTCGGAAGCTACACTGATGGCTACGTTCACTCCTGGAAACGAAGCAATCCGCAAGGAAAGTTCCAAACTGGTAGTTCCGCGTATCGGTGTCCGTTTCCGCTTGCCAGCCGAAATGGAACAGGTTACCTATTTTGGTCGCGGACCGGAAGAGAATTATTGCGACCGGAATAATGGTACATTGGTAGGTGAGTATCAAGCGACCGCTGAACAAATGTATTTCCCTTATGTACGTCCACAAGAAAACGGACATCATACCGATACACGCTGGTTGATGCTGAAAAAGAAAAGTGGCAAAGGATTGGCTGTGTATGCGGATGGTACATTGGAATTTAACTCACTCCGTAATTCTATAGAAGATTTTGATGGAGAGGAAGCTACTCATCGTGACTACCAGTGGGGTAATCGTGATGCAGAAGAGTTGAAACATGATGTAAGTACCGCTAAGAATATCAAGCCTCGTCATACACATATCAATGATATTACTCCTCGTGATTTCGTAGAAGTCTGTCTGGATATGCGACAGATGGGTGTAGGAGGTTTTGATAGTTGGGGAGCTGTACCAGATCCTCAATATCTGATTCCAGCCAATAAGGAATATCAATGGGGATTTACGATTGTACCGATGTAAATGATAAAAGCATAAAATAAACACATAGCGAAAAAGTAAATTTGGGCAAAGCGTAGCGAATTAGCTGATAGAGCGTTCGTTACGCTTTGTTTTTCTATGGGGCAGAGCCAACGAAATACCACCTCGAAGCCAAACGGTGCAGAAGTTCAGTTACCACCTCGTTACTCCCGTAACGGATGCAGATTTCTTGCTAAAAGGTTCTTTTTCTGCGTTTTGTGTTGATTTACATAGCTGTCGGTAACTCACTAAGAACTAATTTTGTAACCAAAAAAAGGAGTGAGTTATGCGAAGTACATTCAAGGTATTATTTTACGTGAAGAAAGGCAGCGAGAAGCCGAACGGCAACCTGCCTCTGATGTGCCGTATCACGGTGGACGGCGAGATTAAACAGTTCAGTTGCAAGATGGACGTTCCCCCACGCTTGTGGGATGTGAAGAACAGCCGTGCTTCGAGCAAGAGCGTCGAAGCGCAGAGAATCAACCTTGCAGTAGATAAAATCCGTGTGGAGGTAAACCGCCGCTATCAAGAGTTAATGCAGACGGACGGTTATGTTACCGCCGCCAAACTCAAAGACGCCTATCTCGGTATCGGCATCAAGCAAGAAACCTTGTTAAAGCTATTCGAGCAGCACAACGCCGAATTTGAGAAGAAAGTCGGGCACAGCAGGGCGCAGGGTACATTTACCCGTTATCGGACGGTCTGCAACCATATTCGGGAGTTTTTGCCCCATACCTACAAGAGAGAGGATATTCCGTTAAAGGAACTCAACCTTACGTTTATCAACGACTTCGAGTATTTTTTGCGCACGGAGAAGAAATGCCGCACCAATACCGTGTGGGGCTACATGATTATGTTGAAACACATAGTTTCCATTGCGAGGAACGACGGGCGTTTGCCGTTCAATCCCTTTGCCGGATATATCAACTCTCCCGAAAACGTGGACAGGGGCTACCTCACCCAAACGGAGATACAGACGCTCATGAACGCACCCATGAAGAACGCCACCCATGAACTTGTACGGGACTTGTTTGTCTTTTCTGTGTTCACGGGTTTGGCGTATTCAGACGTGAAGAACCTCACCACCGACCGCCTGCAAACATTCTTCGACGGCAATCTTTGGATAATCACCCGAAGAAAGAAGACCAACACCGAATCGAACATCCGTCTTTTGGACGTTCCCAAACGTATCATAGAGAAATACAAGGGGCTGGCTCGGGACGGTCATGTTTTCCCCGTTCCGAGTAACGGCAGTTGTAACAAAATACTCAAAGATATAGGCAGACAATGCGGCTTCAAGGTGCGTTTGACCTATCACGTTGCACGCCACACGAACGCCACGACCGTACTTTTGTCGCACGGCGTACCCATCGAAACGGTGAGCCGCCTTTTGGGACACACGAACATAAAACCACCCAAATTTACGCCAAAATCACCGCCCAGAAGATAAGCCAAGACATGGAAACCCTGTCGCACAAGTTGGAGGATATGGAGAAGAATATCTGCCGAGCCATCTAATTAAAAACAGAATACCGATGAAAGAAGAAAGGAATATTATCACGATGGACGGGCAGGGCAATATCTTCCTGCCGAGCGATATAGGTGCAACCGCCATGACCGAGTGGGAAATCTGCGAACTGTTCGGGGTTATCGCCCCGACGGTTCGGGCAGGGATAAAGGCACTCTGCAAAAGCGAAGTTTTGAATATATATGATATAAAGCGCATTATCCGCATATCGGACAGATACAGCGCGGAGGTTTACAACCTCGAAACGATAGTCGCCCTTGCTTTCCGTATCGAATCGTTCGGGGCGGCGAAAGTCCGCAGGGCATTATTGGAAAGGATTATACACGGGCGAAAAGAGAAAACGACGGTATTCGTGTCGGTTGTTTCGGACGGCAAGCCCAACAGCCGTTGGAAAGCATGATGATATATCAACATACCAACATGCAAACATACCAACATACCAACATGCAAATCTATCACTATGGTGATATATATTGCAGGTTCTATTCCTCTTTTCAGAGGAAAGCGGAGCAATCATTTCCGTTTACAAAGGCAAAGCAAGCACGGGGCTTTATGTCGGCTAAAAGGTCGGGCGGCTGCGCCGTTTCCCCGATAAATCTTCCTCTCGCTTCGCTGCGAGCGTATTTATCGGGAAAACCTTGTATCCGACCGCCCCATGCAAAAAGAGCCTTTGAAAACGGAAACGACCGCCCACATCCACCGACCGAAAGGGAAAAAATTAGGTGGGGTTATATGGGTAAGCAGGTGGTAGGAACAGCCACCGCAGAAAGGCAGACGGACGGCACGCCGCAGGGTATTTACGGAGAAAATACCGTAGCTTATTAGGGAATTTTCCGAGCCGCAATACTACGTATCGCTGAAAATTCCCCAATAAGGCAAGGGGCAAGCCCCTCTGCACACCCCATCGGGACGGCATTTGCCGCCCCCGAAGATACAAAAAATCATTGTTTCACAAGCCAAAAAAGAAAGGAAGAATATATGGGTTTCGTAGTTTTACACATGGAAAAGGCGCACGGCAGCGACAGCGGAACGACCGCACATATCGAGCGTTTCATCATACCGAAGAACGCCGACCCCACACGCACACACCTAAACCGCAGACTCATCGAATACCCCGACGGGGTGAAAGACCGTTCGGCGGCTATACAGCAGAGATTAGAAGAAGCGGGGCTGACACGCAAAATCGGAAGCAACCAAGTACGGGCTATCCGCATCAACGTATCGGGAACGCACGAGGACATGAAGCGGATAGAAGAAGAGGGGCGTTTTGGACGAGTGGTGCGCCGACAATCTGAAATACTTCGCCGACACGTTCGGAAAGGAGAACATCGTGGCGGCTCACCTGCACAGGGACGAGGAAACACCGCATATACACGTTACGCTCGCCCCCATCGTCAAGGGAGAGCGAAAGCGCAGGAAAAGGGAGGAACAGACGAAAAAGCGATACCGCAAGAAACCGACCGACACCGTGAGGCTGTGCGCAGACGATATTATGACACGGCTGAAATTGAAGTCCTACCAAGATACCTATGCCGTGGCGATGGCGAAATACGGGATGCAAAGGGGCATAGACGGCTCGAAGGCTCGCCACAAGTCCACGCAGCAGTATTATCGGGATATACAGAAACTCGCCGACAACCTCAAAGCGGAAGTGGTGGATTTGCAACAGCAGAAAGAAACGGCACGGGAAGAACTAGACGGGCGAAAAAAGAAATACAGACCGAGAAGCTGAAAGGGGCAGCAACCACCGCAGCCGCCAACATCGCCGAGAGTGTCGGTTCTCTTTTCGGCAGCAACAAGGTCAAGACATTGGAAAAAGAGAACATCGCCCTGCATAGGGAGGTAGCCGACCACGAGGAAACCATCGAAGCCCTGCAAGACAGAATACAGAACATGCAGGCAGACCACAGCCGACAGATGGCAGAAGTAGAACGGAAGTACCGCAGGGAGATAGCGGACAAGGAAACGAAGCACAAGGAGGAAATATCTTTCTTGAAAACGGTAATCGCAAGGGCGGCGGCATGGTTTCCCTATTTCCGTGAAATGCTCCGTATCGAAAACCTATGCCGCCTTGTGGGATTCGATGAAAGGCAAACCGCAACGCTCGTCAAGGGAAAGCCGTTGGAGTATGCAGGGGAACTTTACTCGGAGGAACACGGACGGAAATTCACGACCGAAAAGGCAGGGTTTCAAGTCGTGAAAGACCCCACGGACGGGACGAGACTGGTTCTTGCCATTGACCGAAAGCCCATTGCCGAGTGGTTCAAGGAAAAGTTCGAGAAGTTAAGGCAGAACATACGCCGACCTATACAACCGCAAAAAAAGGTAGGGGAATGAAGATATAACCGTTTTATCTTGCTGGAAAACAATAAAAAAGTGCTGTTCATAATGCCTTATGAATGGCACTTTTTATATATTTGCACACAAAATAAGGATAGAGCAAATAAAAGTAAATACAGAATCGTAAAAATTTGATAGATATGAAAACTCAAAAATTAGAAATACTGATATTATTTCTCTGTATATTCGGCTTTTATAGGTTGTGATAAACAAAGATGAAGAGGGTGAGAAAGTGACAGACTACAAGGAATATTCTTTAACCATTGCATCAAAGAAGATACCCGGTGTTTGTTGGTCAGACGGATTTAATTATTTGTCTGATGTATATGCCGTAAAGAAAGAAAATGCCCAAGAATGGGAGAGCCTTGGAGTCATTGATGAATTTGAGTTTGAGAAAGGATATGAATATAAGGTAAAAATCAGTGAAACAAATTATTTGGATTATAGCATGGGAAATCCCGCATGGACGGAATATGAACTACTTGAAATAATATCTAAAGATAGGAAAGATTCAGAAAATTTGCCTTTACATTTTATCCCTAAATCATACTATGAGAATGTACAGCTTCCTAAATACAGATATGTAGTAGATGCAGATAATAATCAAAAACTTATTGAAGAAGAATTGAAAAAAAATCTTTATTCCTTTGGATTTCATTATATTGC
>ENA-OQAL01000240-OQAL01000240.1-human-gut-metagenome-genome-assembly--contig:-NODE-240-length-14256-cov-2.362021_pt1 | contig 14256 bp, 14 predicted proteins | sample MGYA00242491_ERZ504519 | MGnify/ENA primary metagenome ERZ504519 (study PRJEB26092, sample SAMD00036260) | human gut metagenome | host: Homo sapiens | study: EMG produced TPA metagenomics assembly of... | reverse complement strand
ATATTGAACCGTGGCGCGGAATTTGTTATAATGCTATAATGTGCAGGAGCCTGAAATGGGCTTTTGTAAGCCAATGTCGGAGGAAGTACCCTTGATCAATACCAAGACCATCAGCAAAGAAGAACTGGATGCCCAAAGAGAGAACGCTGCCAAGGTGCAGGCGGTGCTGCAAAGCCGCTATACGGACAAGCCTCTGGCCTGTGTGATCACCTACGGCTGCCAACAGAATGTGGCAGACAGCGAACATATTAAGGGTATGCTGGCGGATATGGGCTACGCGTTTACCGACGATCGGCACAAAGCACAGTTTATTCTCTTTAACACCTGCGCCGTGCGGGAGCACGCAGAGGATCGGGTGTTTGGCAATGTGGGGGCGCTCAAGTCCTATAAGGCGGAGCACCCGGACACGGTGATCGCCCTGTGCGGCTGTATGATGCAGCAACAGCACATTGCCGAGCGCATCAAGCAGTCCTTTCCTTTTGTGGACCTGGTGTTCGGTACCCATGTGGTGCACCGGCTGCCGGAGCTGCTGCTGCGCACCCTAACCCGCAAAAAGCGGGTGTTTGAACTGCCGGATATGGACGGCGTGATTGCCGAGGGCGTGCCGGTGGTGCGGGACGATCAGCGGCGGGCGTGGCTGCCCATTATGTACGGCTGCAACAACTTTTGCACTTACTGCATCGTGCCGTATGTGCGGGGGCGGGAGCGCTCTCGACAGGCGTGCGATGTGCTGGCAGAGGCCAAGCAGCTGATCGCCGACGGGTATAAAGAGATCACGCTCCTGGGGCAGAATGTGAACAGCTACGGCAAAGATCTGACCCCACGAGTCACCTTTTCCCAACTGCTACGGCAGATGAACGACCTGCCCGGCGATTTCGCATTCGCTTTATGACCAGCCACCCCAAGGACTGTACCAAAGAACTGCTGGACACCATGGCCGAATGTCCAAAGGTAGCCAAGCACCTGCACCTGCCCTTCCAGTGCGGCAATGACCGAGTGCTGAAAGCCATGAACCGGGGCTACACCGCCGGGCAGTATTTAGAGCTGGTGCACTACGCTAAGGCCAAGATGGGCAGCGCCCTTTCCATCACCAGCGATGTGATCGTGGGCTTCCCGGGCGAGACTTATGAGGAGTTTCAAGATACTTTATCGTTGGTCAAAGCGGTGGGGGCCACCTCACTCTTTACTTTCATCTACTCGCCCAGACAGGGCACCCCGGCGGCAAGATGGACGATCCGGTGTCCCATAAGGAAAAGCCCGCTGGATGGCGGAGCTGCTGGCTCTGCAAGAGCAGATCTCCGCAGAGCAAATGCAGCTGCACCGGGGCGAGACTTTTAAGTGCTTTGTCAGCGGCAAAGGCAAGTTAGGCGATAATTATGTTGCCGCCCGCACGGACGGGAACCTGATTATAGAATTTGAAGGGGACGACAGCCTGATCGGCTCCTTCCAAAATGTAAAAGTTATAGAACCGCTCACCTATGTGTTGCGGGGAGAACTGGAAAGGAATTAAATTTATGAGTTTGGAATCCGCACTCAGAGAACTGGGCAAAGAAATTCAAAGGGACGAGCGCTTTGCAGCCCTCCAGGCCGCAGCTAAGGCCAATGACGGCGACGAGAAGCTGCAGCAGCAGATGCAGGAGCTGCAGCTGATCTCCCTGAAGTATCAGCAGGAGGCCGAGAAGGCAAACGATGCAGACAAGGATCGCATTGAGAGCCTGCAGGCCGATTATCAGAAACTCTATGGTGAGATTATGGAGAGCGAGAATATGCAGAAGTATTCTGCCGCTGCTTCCGCCATGGAGGAGATGGCACAGTACATCAGCGGTATGATGGGCCTGTTCTTTGACGGTCAGGACCCGGAGACCTGTGAGCTGCCCCAGCAGCAGGAGGGTGGCTGCACCCACGATGCTGCACCTGCGGCGGCTGCCACTAAGGTGTAAACCGGCTGCGGGCGGCGTGGTCGCTCGCAGCATTTTTTGCAGAGAGGAGGACGAGTGGAATATGGCAAAGGCAAAGATCAGCCCTATGATGGATCAGTATTTTCAGATCAAGAAGGACTATGCGGATTGTGATTTTGTTCTTCCGTCTGGGCGATTTTATGAAATGTTTTTGATGATGCCAAGATCGCCAGCAAGGAGCTGGATTTGGTGCTCACCGGTCGGGACTGCGGCCAGGAGGAGCGGGCACCTATGTGCGGCGTGCCCTTTCACAGCGCAGACAGCTATATCGCCAAGCTGGTGAGCCGGGGCTACAAGGTGGCCATCTGTGAGCAGATGGAGGATCCGGCGCTGGCCAAGGGCATCGTTAAAAGAGAGGTTATAAGAATCATCACCCCCGGTACGGTAATCGAGGGCAATATGCTGGAGGACGGCGTCAACAACTACCTGTGCAGTGTGTTTGGCAGCGAGAACGGCGCCGGGCTTTGCTTTGCGGATGTGTCAACCGGCGAGTTTCATGTGACCCTGGCTACCGGCGAGGATGTGGAGAGCAAGGTGATCAATCAGCTGTCCACCTATTCTCCCAGAGAGGTGATCTTTGGCGGCACCGCTGCCGATTATGAGCATGTGGTGCAGTTCGTTACTGCTCGGCTGGAGGCGTCCGCCGAGTACCCGGAGGCGGCGCTGTTTGATTTTGACGCCTGCTCCCAGGAAATTATAGAGACCTTGAAGAAGGATGAGATCGCCGCACTGGACCTGGGTCACAGCCGCGAGACGGTGTGTGCCCTGGGCGCGGTGATCGCTTATTTGAAGAATACGCAGAAGAAAGACGAGATCGAGACCCCGTCGGAAGTGGAGTTCTACGACAGCGAGCGGTTTATGCACCTGGACATCAGCGCCCGGCGCAACTTGGAGCTGACCCGCTCCATGATGACCGGCGACAAGAAGCATTCGCTGCTGTGGGTGATCGACAAGACCAAGACTGCCATGGGCAAGCGGATGATTCGTGCCTGGGTGGAGCGGCCGCTGCTGAGCGTCAGCCAAATCCTCCGTCGCCAAAATGCGGTGGGCGAATTGTTTGACTGTCCTATGCTGCGAGACACGGTACGCCAGGCACTGGTGGGTGTTAACGACATTGAGCGGCTGATGACCCGCATTGTGTACGGCACGGCCAATGCCAAGGAATTGCGGGCGCTGGAGAGCACCATTTCCGCCCTGCCGGAGATTAAGACTGCTTTGGCAGACTGCAACACCGCCATGCTGCGGGAAATTGAAAGCGATATTGACCTGCTCACTGATGTGGCAGAGGAAATTCGCCGGGCAATTGTGGAGGAGCCGCCCTTTTCTATCCGCGAAGGCGGGTTTATCAAAGCAGGCTATAACGAAGAGATCGACAGCCTAAAGGCCATTATGACCGACGGGACCGGCGTGATTGCCTCCATTGAAGCGCAGCAGCGGGAAGAAACCGGTATCCCCAAGCTAAAAGTGGGCTACAACCGGGTATTCGGTTACTATATTGAGGTGTCCAACGCGTACCGGGACCAGGTGCCGGAGACTTACATCCGCAAGCAGACCTTAGCCAACTGCGAGCGCTACATAACCCAGGAGCTGAAAGAGCTGGAGGCAAGATCTTAGGTGCCAAGGATCGGGAGGTGGCTCTGGAGTACCAACTGTTCTGTGCTCTGCGAGAGGAGATCGCCGGTCAGATCCAGCGGCTGCAAGTGACCGCCAAGCGCTGGCCCGGCTGGATGTGCTGTGTTCCCTGGCCCATGTGGCGGCAGAGCATAACTATACCTGTCCCCAGGTAGAAGGGGATGGCGTGATCGAGATCAAAGACGGCCGCCACCCGGTGGTGGAGGCGCTGCTGGACAGCGGGCCCTTCGTTCCCAACGATACATACCTGGACTTGCAGGACGACCGGTGCCACATTATCACCGGCCCCAATATGGCAGGTAAGTCCACCTATATGCGCCAGATCGCGCTGATTACCTTGTTGGCGCAGATCGGTTCCTTTGTACCGGCGCGGCAGGCGCACATTGGCGTGGTAGACGCCATCTTTACTCGAGTGGGCGCATCTGACGACCTGGCTACCGGCCAGTCCACCTTTATGGTGGAGATGAACGAGGTGGCCACCATTTTGAAAGACGCCACCCAAAACAGCCTGATTATCTTAGACGAGATCGGCCGGGGCACCTCTACCTTTGACGGTATGAGCATTGCCCGGGCGGTGCTGGAATATGTGTGCAAGCGCAAGACTCTGGGCGCCAAGACGCTGTTTGCCACCCATTACCATGAGCTGACCGCCATGGAAGGCTGGTAGACGGCGTGCGCAACTACTCCGTAGCGGTGAAGAAGCGGGGAGACGATATTACTTTCCTGCGGCGGATCGTGCGGGGCGGCGCGGACCAGAGCTTTGGTATTGAAGTGGCCAAGCTGGCCGGTGTGCCGGACAAGGTGGTGCGCCGCGCCAAGGTGATCCTCAAGGAGCTGGAGCAGAACAGCGTGCCTATCGAGTTTAAGGCGGAGGAAGCCATAGAGGAGGAGCCGGAGGAGGAAATTCAGTACAATTTCACCGCCAACGGCACCAACGAGATTTTGGAAATTTTAAAGACCGTAGACATTAACACTTTGACTCCGATTGAGGCTATGCAGACCCTGGATAACCTGCGCAAAAAGGCCCAGGAGCTTAGCTAAAAACGGATTTCATTATAGAAAGGGCGGTGGTTCCATGCCGCAAATTCATATTTTACCCAAGTCTGTGTACCAGCTGATTGCAGCCGGCGAGGTGGTGGAACGCCCCGCCTCTGCAATTAAGGAAATGGTGGAGAATTCCATTGACGCCGGCGCACCCGCATAACGGTGGAGATCCAGCATGGCGGCTCTACCTATATGCGCATTACGGATGACGGCTGCGGTATCGCAAGGGCAGATGTGCCCAAGGTGTTTATCAGCCACGCCACCTCCAAGATCGCAACCGAGGAGGACTTGAACGCCATCGGCACCCTGGGCTTTCGGGGCGAGGCTATGGCTTCCATCGGCGCAGTGGCGCAGGTGGAACTGCTCACCCGCACAGCAGAGGAGCAGGTGGGCACCCGCTATGTGATCGCCGGCGGCCAGGAACAAAGCTGCGATGACGCCGGTTGCCCGGTGGGCACCACAGTGGTGGTGCGGGATCTGTTCTTTAATACCCCTGCGCGCATGAAATTCTTAAAGAAAGATGTGACCGAGGGCAACGCGGTAGCCGGTGTGCTGGACGCGGTGGCGCTGAGCCACCCGGAGATCGCCTTTCGCCTGATCCGGGACGGCAAACAGACCCTGGTGACTCCCGGTAACAAGGACTTAAAGAGCACGGTGTATTCCGTGTTTGGCCGGGAATTGACCCAGTCGCTGATCCCGGTGCATTACAGCTATAACGGTATGGAGCTGGAGGGCTATGTGTCCAGCCCCCATGCCTCCCGCAAAAGCCGGGCTATGCAGTATTTTTTCATAAACGGTCGCCTGGTGAAGTCTAAGACCGCCTTGGCGGCGCTGGAGCAGGCGTATAAAAAACAGCATTATGGTGGGGCGCTTTCCCGCCTGCGTGCTGAATATGACCGTCAACACGGCGCTGGTGGATGTGAATGTGCACCCGGCCAAGATCGAGGTGCGCTTGCCAACGAAAAGCCGGTGTTTGACCTGGTGTATTATGGGGTCAAGACCGCTATTGAGACCGGCGACAGTGTAAAGGAAGCGACCTTTGGCGGCACCCCACAGCGGACGAGGTGGGACGCGCGTACCCGCCGGCAGGCAGTCGCAGCGCCAAGATCGACTTCTTCCGCAAAAAGGAAGAGAGCGTGCAAACGGTGCTGCAAACAGCGCCCCGCACGGACTTTTGGCAGACGGCGCAGGCAGGTGTGCCGTACCGTACCGCGCCCCAGGGGCAGATCCCGGTGCAGCGGGCGGCAGAGCAAAGCGCAGCGCCGACGGCGCAAGAGCCGGCACCTGTAAAAGTGACCGAAATAAACGCCTTGGAACCCCAGGCTGCGCCGGTGGTACAGAGTGGGCCGGAAGTGCCCGCCCAAGCGCCCCCGGCAGTGCCTACGCATGAGAGCGCAGAATCGGCAGCGTCTGCACCGCCTTCGGCGGAGACAGCACCTGCCCCCACGGTGCAGGTGGTGGACGAGGACCGGAAGGCCCCGGCCTTCCGTGTAGTGGGCGAAGCTTTAAGACCTATATACTTGTAGAGATAGAAAATAATTTATATTATATTGACAAGCACGCCGCCCACGAGCGGATGAATTTTGAGGCTTTGCGCCGGAACGCGGAGGTCCACAGCCAATTGCTGCTGGCGCCGGTGTCCGTGCGCTTGAACAAAGCGGAGCTGTCCGCCGTGGAGGAACATCTGGATTTGCTGCAAAAAGGCGGCTTTGAGGTGGAGATCTTTGGCACGGATGCGGTGTTGGTGCGATCGGTGCCCGCTATGCTGGACGGGGCAAATATTGCCGACCTGATCTGTGAGATCGCAGAGAAGCTGCTGGAGCACAAAACGGACATTGAGCCGGAAAAGCTGGACTGGATCTTCCATTCCACCGCTTGCCGCGCAGCGGTCAAGGCCGGTGATGTGACCAGCCCGGCGGAGCAGCGCCTGTTTGTTGAGAAGCTGCTGTCCATGCCGGATATTCGCTACTGCCCCCATGGGCGGCCGGTGATGATCAAGGTTAGCCGGTACGAGATCGAAAGACAGTTCGGCAGGGCGTGAGTATGAAGACAAAGGTACTTGTGGTGGCCGGCCCCACCGCCTCCGGCAAAACCGGTTTGGGCATTGCCCTGGCTCGGCGGCTGGACGGCGAGATTGTGTGTGCCGACTCTATGCAGATCTATACCGGTATGCCCATTGCCACTGCGGCGCCTACGGCAGCGGAGCGGCAGGCAGCGGTGCACCATTTGGCAGAGATTCTGCCCCCGGACACGCCTTTTAGCGTGGCTCAGTATTGCAAACTGGCAGCGGAGACGGTGGCGGATATTACCGCCCGGGGTAAGGTGCCCATTTTGGTTGGCGGCACCGGGCTGTTTATTGACAGCTTTATTGACCACATTCAGTTTGCCCATGTGCAGACGAACCCGGACCTGCGCCGGGAATTGCTGGCAAAGGACGGCACAGAGTTGTACCGTACCTTGCAGCAAGTGGATCCCACGGCCGCGGCAGAAATACATCCGAATAACAAAACCGGGTGGTGCGTGCACTGGAGCTGTACTATGCCGGTATTACCAAGACTGCACAGAATGCAGCCTCCCGCCGGGAGGACAGCCCTTATGAGGCACTGTATTTTGTGCTCCGCTACCGGGATCGGCAGGTGCTGTATGATCGAATCAATGCCCGGGTGGACGCCATGCTGGCCGCCGGATTGGTGGAGGAAGCACGGCAGGCCTACGCCGCTTGCGGTCCCACGGCACGGCAGGCTATTGGGCACAAGGAGCTGCTGCCGTATTTGGAGGGCAGAGAGCCGCTGGAGACGGCGGTAGAACGGCTCAAGCAGGAGACCCGCCGCTACGCCAAGCGCCAGATCACTTGGTTTAAGCGCCGGGCAGGGCACTGTGGTGCTGGAGCCGGATACCATGGATACAGAGCGCCTGATCGCCGCAGCGACGGCGCAGGCAGAGGATTTTCTTTATGGCAAAGACAAAGGAAAAAGAGCATAAAAGCCGTAAAAAGCTCAGTCGCACCGCCAAGGAGAACTGGGCATCGGCATTGTGGCGCTGCTGATTTTGTCTGTGGTGGTGTATGAGTGCTATACTGCTACCCATGTGCGGCTGCAAACCTACACCGCCAAGGAGACCACCGTGTACCGTACCATTGAGACCACGGCACTGGCGGTGCGAGAGGAGCACGCGGTTAGCGGCCCCGGCGGCGTGACGGTGCAATGCGTTGCCGACGGCGAGAAGATTGCCAAGAACGGCAAGGTGGCTCTGCGCTTTCAGTCTGAGGCGGACGCTAAGGCGTACAGCCAGCGCACCGCCTTAAAGGAGAAGCTGCAGCACTACCGGGATATGGAAAATAAGAGTACCGCCACCGCTACGGATATTACCGCCGTGGACAATGAGGCGGTGCCAGAATGTAAATGATTACATACGGGCGCTGGCCCAATCGGATCTGACCGGGGCAAGTACCGCGGCGCAGGAGATGAACGACACCTTTACCCGCCGCCAGATGATGATCGGCACCAGCATTGACTTTGCGGCGCTGAAAAAGGATTTGCAAAGCCAAATGGACGGTCTGGGCACTGCAGAGCCCATTGGCTCCGTGACTACGGCGGTAAGCGGCGTTTCTCCGGCTACACGGATGGGTGCGAGAGCGTTTTTGATTATGATCAGGTGACGGAGATGACCGCTGCCGATCTGGATAAAGCCTTAAAGACTGCCGAGAGTGCCAAGGGCGACACCGGCGCCTTAGGCAAGGTGATCACCAGCTATGCTTGGTACTTTGTGTGCAAGGCGGATGTGGCGGACCTGCAAAAGGTGCAAAACGGCACTCGACTGGATGTGGCTATTAAGGACAGCGACCGGGTGCTTTCCTGCACCGTGGTCAGCGGCGCGGACACCAACCCGGCGCCACGCAAACGGTTCTGGTGCTCCAGTGTGAGAATATGGACTCGGATATTGCCGCCTATCGGGCGGAGGATATAGAAATTCGCACAGCTTCCTATACCGGGATCAAGGCCCTGCTGCCGCCGTGCATGTGAGCGACGGTAAAAGGGCGTGTATGTGCTGGTGGCCGGACAGGTGAAATTCCGTCCCGCCACGGTGCTGTATTCCGGCAAGGATTATGTAATACTGGCGTATGACGCCCAGAATAAAGACGGTATTCGCCTTTATGACGAGATCATCACAGAAGGGAAGGATCTTTATAATGGAAAAGTTTATACCTGATCCGGCACGGCTGCAAGCCGTTGAGGAGAACTGGAAGCGGGTCTTAGATCGGGTGCAGGAGGGCGCCGTCAAAAGCGGCCGCGATCCCCGAGAGGTTCGCCTGATGGCAGTGACCAAGACCGTGGAGCCGGTGTACATTAACCGGGCGCTGGATCTGGGCGCGATTTGATCGGCGAGAATCGGGTGCAGGAATACCTGGGTAAGCGGGATGCGTTGCACTTGGACGGGGTGGAAAAGCACCTGATCGGTCGACTCCAGACCAATAAGGTTAAGTATATTGTGGGTCAGGTGGATATGATCCAGTCGGTGGATTCTATGAAACTGGCCCAGGAGATTTCCAAGCAGTCCGTTAAGCACGGCGTGACCACCCGGGTACTGGTGGAGGTGAACATCGGCCGGGAGGAAGCAAAAGCGGCATTATGATCGAGGCATTGCCTCAGCTGCTGGAAGAAGCGGCGCAGTTGCCCGGTTTGCAGATTAAGGGTTTGATGTGTATTCCCCCTATTTGTGAGACGGAAACACAGGTGCGCAAATATTTTGAGACAATGCATCAATCTTTCATTGACATTAAAGACAAAAAACACCATAATATAGACATGGATATTTTGTCTATGGGTATGAGCGGCGATTTTGAGGCCGCCATTGCCGAGGGTTCCACGCTGGTGCGTGTCGGCTCTGCCATCTTCGGCGCCAGACAATACCGTTAAGGAGAGGCGAATATGGGTTTACTGGATAAGTTCAAAGAGATCATTACCGAGAATGATGATGATTTTGACGATTACTATGACGACGACAACCGGGACTACGGTCTGGCTGCCCCGGAGCGGGCAGAGCGACAGGAGCGCCCCCGGCACGAGCGGGCGCCTAAGCCGGAGCGCCAGGAACGCCCTCGCAGCAGAGGACGGGACGATAAGGTGGTCAATATCCACACCACCACCCAGTTGCAGGTGGTGCTGGTGAAGCCGGAGCGGTTTGAAGAGGCTGCCTCCATCGGCGACAATTTGAATGCCAAGCGTACGGTGGTGTTGAATTTGGAGAGCACCAACCGAGATATTGCACGCAGACTGCTGGATTTCCTCAGCGGCGTGGCGTATGCCAACAACGGCCAGATCAAGCGGGTAGCCAACAGCACCTATATCATTACGCCTTACAATGTAGATGTAATGGGCGATCTGATCGATGAGCTTGAGAACAACGGCATGTTTATGTGAGGAGAGAAGGAGAGAGAATATGATTACACCCAGCCAAATTCGAGAGAAAAATCTGTCTACCGTGCAAGCGGCGGATATGATAAGGAAGAGGTCAATGCCCTGTTGGCCCAGATCGTCGAGTCTTACCAGGCTGTGTACGATGAGAACAAAGAGCTTTACCGCAAAATGGAAATACTTGCCGGCAAGATTGAGGAGTACAGAAATGAAGAGGACTCTATCAAGACCGCACTGATCACCGCCCAAAGATGGCGGATCGTATTGCCAAGGACGCCAAGGAAAAGGCGGAGGAGAAGCTTAGCGCAAGCGCAGCCACCGCCCAGCAGACGGTGACGGACGCCAAAGAAAAAGCGGACAAGATGGTTGCCGAGGCCCGCACCTATGCCGCCAACTTTACCAAGGAGAAGCAGGACGCTGCCGAGTCCATTATTACCGAGGCGGAGGCCAAGGCCAACGACGCCATTGACGGCGCCAAGGTTGTGGCTCAGGAAATGCTCAACCAGGCCAAGCAGCTGTCTGAGGAGCTGATGAGCAAGGCGAAGAGCGAAAAAGCCTATCACGAGCAGCTGATTGAAAAGCTGCGCAGCGAGTCCAAGAGCTTTAAGGACAGCTTGCTGTCCCTGTATGAGAGCCAGATGGATCGCCTGGGCGATATGGTGGATTTGAAGCCCCAGGTGGACGAGGATCAGGCGCACATTGACTCTGTGGAGAGCGAGATGAACCAGATCATCTCCAATATTGATGAGATCAACAAACTGCAAAGCCAGACGGTCGACGCACCGACGGAGGAAGCCGCGGCACAGGAGCCGCCGGCAGAGAATACCAAGGGCGACACAGACGATGACCAGGTGGATCAGATCATTGACGAGATCGAGGAGAAGCAGGCGCCCGCAGCCAGCCCGGAGGAGGTCAGCAGCGCGCTGAACGCCTTTACCGAGGACGAAATCACCCCGCTGGACGAGAACGCCCCCACCATCAGCGAGATCGACGAGGAGCCGGAGTTAGAGCAGGTACCCCCGCAGCAGGAGGAAAAGACCTTGTTTGACGACCAGGCTGCTATGCCCTTTGAGGATTATTTTCATGTAAAGAGCGGCGACGAGCGCACCAGTGAGACCATTTCCCTGACCGCTCCGGACGAGGACGAGTACGAGGAGGAAGAGGGATCTTCCAAGCTGCGCGGTTTCTTTAAGAAGAAAAAATAATTTACATACACAGTAGGAGTAACAAGAAGCATGGATTATAACCAAACACTGAATTTACCCAAGACCGACTTTCCCATGCGGGCAGCTTTGCCCCAGCGGGAGCCGGAATTCCTGAAAGCATGGGGAAGAAAACGACCAGTACCGTCAGCTGATGCAGCACAACGAGGGCAAGCCTCTGTTTGTGCTCCACGACGGACCTCCGTACGCCAACGGTGATATTCATATCGGCCACGCCATGAACAAGACCTTAAAGGACTTTATTGTGCGCTACAAGAATATGACCGGGTTCCAGTCTCCCTATGTGCCCGGCTGGGATACCCACGGCCTGCCCACAGAGCTGAAAGCCAGAAAGCAGGCGGGCATCGGCGCCGGCAGCGACATTTCCGATCTGGAATTGCGCAAGATTTGCCGAGAGACCGCGCTGAGCTATGTGGATATTCAGCGGGAGTCCTTTAAGCGCCTGGGCGTGATCGGCGAGTGGGACCACCCGTACATCACCCTGACCAAGGACTTTGAGGAAGAGCAGATTAAGGTATTTGCTACCATGGCTTCTCAGGGCCATATCTACAAGGGTTTAAAGCCTGTGTATTGGTGCCCGGACTGCAAGACCGCCCTTGCCGAGGCGGAGATTGAGTACGGCGAGGATCCCTGCCATTCTATTTATGTAAAGTTCAATGTAACGGACGATATGGGCAAGCTCACTGCACTGGGTGCGGACCTGAGCAAGACTTATTTCGTGATTTGGACCACCACCACCTGGACCCTGCCGGCCAACGTGGCCATCTGCGTAGGCCCCAACTTTGAGTATTCTCTGGTCAAGAGCGGCGACGAGTTTTATGTGATGGCTACCGACCTGGTAGACGCCGCTATGGCGGACCGTGGCACCACGGACTATGAGACCGTGGGTGTGATCCAGGGCAGCGAGCTGGAGTATATGAAAACCCAGCACCCGTTTATTGACCGCACCTCTTTGGTGATCGTGGGCGATCATGTAACGCTGGAGAGCGGTACCGGTTGCGTACACACAGCTCCGGGTCACGGCGTGGATGACTTTATCGTGTGCCAAAAGTACCCGGAGATCCCCACCGTTGTACCGGTGGATGCCGAGGGCAGACTGACGGAGGAGGCCGGACAGTTCGCCGGGCTGACCACCGATGAGGCCAACAAGCCCATTGCGGAGCATTTGGAAAAAATCGGCGCTTTGTTTGCGCTGAAAAAGATCGTCCACCAGTATCCCCATTGCTGGCGTTGCCATAAGCCCATCATTTTCCGTGCCACCTCTCAGTGGTTCTGCTCGTAGATGATTTTAAGGAGGCTGCTGTGGCTGCTACCGAGGATGTGCAGTGGTATCCGGCCTGGGGCAAGGACCGTATGCAGTCCATGATCCAGGAACGCGCCGATTGGTGCATCTCCCGTCAGCGTAAGTGGGGTGTGCCCATTCCCGTATTTTTATTGTAAAGACTGCGGCAAGGAGATCGTGGATAAAGATCTGATGCTGCGGGTATCTAAGATCTTTGGTCAGGAAGGCTCTGACGCCTGGTTCGCCCACGAGGCGGAATATTTCCTGCCGGAGGATTATAAGTGCCCCCACTGCGGCGCACAAAAGGGCTTTGAAAAAGAAAGCGACATTATGGATGTGTGGTTCGACTCCGGCTCCAGCCATGCAGCGGTGCTTAAAACAGCGCCCTTATTTGAAGTGGCCGGCAGATGTGTACCTGGAGGGTGCCGACCAGTACAGAGGCTGGTTCCAGTCCTCTTTGCTCACCAGCGTAGCAGCCGGGCAGCCTGCGCCCTTTAAGCAGATTATCACCCACGGCTGGACCGTAGACGGTGAGGGCAAGAAGATGAGTAAGTCCCTGGGCAACGGTATTGACCCGGCGGACATTATCAACCAGTACGGCGCGGATATTCTGCGTTTGTGGGTGGCTTCTTCCGATTACCACGCCGATGTGCGTATCAGTAAGGAGATCTTGAAGCAGCTGTCGGATAATTACAGAAAGATCCGCAACACCGCCCGTTATTGCCTGGGCAACCTGTATGACTTTGACCCGGACAAGGATATGGTGCCCAACGATCAGCTGGAAGAGCTGGATAAATACGCGCTGATGAAGCTGGATCAGGTGCTGGCTACCGCTCGCGGCGGGTACGAGGTGTACGAGTACCACACCGCCGCCCACGCGCTGCACAACTTCTGCGTAGTGGATATGAGTAACTTCTACTTTGATGTGCTCAAGGATCGGCTGTACACTTCTGCGCCGAACAGCGCTACCCGCCGTGCCGCCCAGACCGTATTGTATAAAGTGCTGGACGCACTGACTTTGGTGCTGACCCCCATTTTGGCCTTTACCTGTGACGAGATCTGGAAGGCAATGCCCCATGCAGCGGGCAGAGATCCCCGGTCTCCGCTGTTTAACGATATTCCCCAGCCGGAGTACATTGCTGCGGACGCGGACTTTATGGCCAAGTGGGATCGGATCCATCGGATTCGTGAAGATGTGCAGAAGGCACTGGAACTGGCTCGTAAGGACAAGACCATTGGTAAGTCCTTGGAGGCCAAGGTGACCCTGTACGCTGCGGGCGAACTGCACGATTTCTTGCAGAGCGTAGAGAACCAGCTGCCGGAGATCTTCATTACCTCCGCTGTGGCACTGTCCGACGGTGAGGGCGACTTTACCGGCGAGGTGGAGGGACTGAGCGTGTCCGTATCTAAGGCAGACGGCGAAAAGTGCGAGCGCTGCTGGAAGTACGATGAGACCGTAGGTCAAAACGCAGAGCATCCCACCCTGTGCGCCCATTGTGCGGCTGCACTGGCAGAGATGGACAAATAAAGAACGACCCATACGGGGGCAGATGCGACTGCTCTGCCCCCGCCTTTTTATATACGGAGGGTTTATGAAGCATAGAAAAAACACATTTGGGCCTCCATTATGATCCTGCTGATCGTGGCTTTCGACCAGGTGACCAAGCGACTGGCAGAAAGTGCGCTGATGGGGGGCAAGATTG
>ENA-OQAL01000237-OQAL01000237.1-human-gut-metagenome-genome-assembly--contig:-NODE-237-length-14305-cov-2.075257_pt1 | contig 14305 bp, 15 predicted proteins | sample MGYA00242491_ERZ504519 | MGnify/ENA primary metagenome ERZ504519 (study PRJEB26092, sample SAMD00036260) | human gut metagenome | host: Homo sapiens | study: EMG produced TPA metagenomics assembly of... | reverse complement strand
TTAGTCCTGGGATTCATTGGAAGCCTTTCGATTTTGGGGAAACGTAGAGGGTATCGCTACAATATGGTATCAGCTGCAGAAATTATAGAGGAGGAGTCTGCCCATGCGGGTAAAGCCTAGAGAACATGCACGTAGCGGTCTTGGCGGGTGGTCATTCCGCTGAGCGCGAGATCTCGCTCAATTCGGGAAAGAACGTTGTGGCGGCACTGAAGGAGGCCGGCTACACCTCGGTGGAGCTGCTCGACACGGCCGCTGATGACTTTATGGTAACCATGGCGACTGGCGGTTTCGATGTGGCGTTTATCGCCATGCACGGCGCCGGCGGTGAGGATGGCGCCATGCAGGGTGCCATGGAGACCCTTGGTATCCCCTACACGGCCTCGGGCGTGCTTGCCAGCGCTGCGGTGCCGACAAGGAGGTCTCTAAGCTCCTGTACGCCAAGGCGGGCATTCCCATTGCCCCCGGCCTTGCGCTCGAGGTGGGCGATGAAGTCAATATCGATCATATCGTCGAGGTCTGTGGCGAGCGCTGCTTTGTGAAGCCGGCCGTCAACGGTTCCAGCTATGGCATTTCCCTGGTCCATGAGCCCTCCGAGCTGCCCGCGGCAATCGCCAAGCGTTTGAGTACGGCGACAAAGTGCTGGTCGAGAAGTGCATCGAGGGTACCGAGATCACCGTCGGCGTGTACGGCGAGGACGACGTGCGCGCCCTGCCGATTGTCGAGATTCGCAAGCCCGAGGACTGTGAGTTCTACGATCTGGACGTGAAGTATGTCGACCCTACGGACATCCATCGTATTCCGGCGCAGATTTCACCCGAGAATTACGCTCGCGCTCAGGAACTTGCCTGTGCCGCTCACAAGGCCCTCGGTTGCCTGGGCATCTCGCGCAGCGATTTTATCGTGAGCGAGGACGGCCCCGTTATCCTCGAGACCAATACCATTCCCGGCATGACCGATACGTCGCTGTATCCGGATGAGATTCGCCACACCGACGACATGACGTTCCCGCAGGTCTGTGACAGCCTGATCCGTATGGGCCTTCGTCGAGCGGGCATTGCATGCTAATCGAGGACGCGGTTTCGTCAGGAACGCCGCCAGTTTGTCATCGACTCCTATGCCACTCTTGCCGAACGCGCCAAAACGCAGTCCTTTGGCCTTATCGAGGAAGATGTGATTGTCCTCGATACCGAGACCACAGGTCTTTCGGTGCAGGACAACGAGCTGATCGAGATCTCGGCGGCCCGTCTTTCGGGCCGCGAGATCGTCGACCGCTTCGATACCTTCGTGCATCCCAAGCAGCTGATTCCCGCCGAGATTACCGAGCTCACGAGCATTACAAATGCCGATGTGGCAGACGCCCCGTCGGCCGTTGAGGCCGTCGCCGCTCTCGCCGATTTTGTCGGTGGTTGCCCGGTGATCGCACATAACGCCACGTTCGACCGCTCGTTTATCGAGTCGGTCAAAGGCGGCGTCAACGTGAGCGATATTTGGATCGATTCGCTGGCGCTGTCGCGCATCGCGCTTCCGCGCCTGGCCTCGCACAAGCTGTCTTTTATGGCCGATCTGTTTGGCTGTGACTCGGTATCACACCGTGCCAATGCCGACGTCGACGCCCTGTGTGGCGTATGGCGCGTGTTGCTCGTGGCGCTCACCGACTTGCCCCAGGGCCTCATGGCGCGCCTAGCCGACATGCATCCGGATGTGCCTTGGTCCTATCGTCCTATCTTCTCATTCTTGGCAGGGCAGAACCCTGGTTCTATCTTCTCTCTCAGCGCCGCTCGTACTGACGTTCTCAAGGCCGATCGCGCCGACGATCGGGTGGACGCCGACGAACTGCCGGTCCTCAAGATGCCGAGTCGTGAGGAGATTGAGGCAGACTATGCGCCAGGTGGCCTGGTCAATCGCATGTATCCCACCTACGAGCCGCGTGATGAGCAGATCGCGATGGCGCTCGAGGTCCGCGATGCGCTGGTCACGGGCACTCATCGTGTAATTGAGGCGGGCACGGGCGTCGGCAAATCGATGGCCTATCTGGTGCCTTTTGCCGAGGCAGCACGCCGTAACAACATCACGGTTGGTATTGCGACCAAATCGAACAATCTTGCCGACCAGCTCATGTATCATGAGCTGCCAAAACTTGCCGAGCAACTGGACGGTGGTCTGTCATTTTGCGCTCTCAAGGGCTATGACCACTATCCGTGCCTGCGCAGCTTGAGCGCATGAGCCGCGGCCAGGTCGAGATTGCCACCAAGCGCGATCCGGCGGACACGCTCACGGCGGTCGCGGTCATTATGGCGTACGTCTGCCAATCAGCCGATGCGACCTCGACTCGCTTGGCATTCGGTGGCGCAGCGTCAACCGCCCCGACTTTACGACGGCCTCGCGCGAGTGTGCTCGCCGCCTCTGCCCGTTTTTCCCTGATAAATGTTTGGTCCACGGCGCTCGTCGTCGTGCGGCGCATGCCGATGTGGTGGTCACCAACCATTCCCTGCTGTTCCGCAATGTTGCGGCCGAGGGCAGGATTTTGCCTCCGATTCGTCATTGGGTAATCGACGAGGCTCATTCCATCGAGCGCGAGCGCGCCGTCAGTGGGCGCGCGTGGTGTCGGCGGACGAATCACGCGTTCTGTTTGAGCGCCTGGGTGGCTCGAGCACCGGTGCGCTAAGCCAGGTCTCCCGTGATTTGGCAACCTCCGAGGGCTCTACGCTCTATTTGGGCCTTACTGCCAAGGCGACGTCGACGGTTGCGCGCGCGAGCATGGCAATCGCCGACGTGTTCGATGGCGTTCGCGAGCTCGGCCGCCGTGCCCGTGGGGGTTATGACAATGCCAATCTATGGATTGCCCCGAGCTGCGCGAATCTGACGACTGGCATGATTTCTTACAGTCGGCCTACACTGCCATCGACGCATTGGAACAAGCTGACAAGAGCGTCGACGCGCTGGTGCAAGCCGTCGCCGCCGACAAGCCCGAGGTTGTTGTCGACCTGGGTGATATTTCGCGCCGCCTGCACGAGCTGGCCGAGAACCTCAAACTCATCATTGACGGCACCGATGAACACTACGTGTATTCGCTGCAGGGTCAATCGCAGGCTGCGTGCCGGCGGAGAGTCAATGACCGCAGAGCGCATCGACATTGGGGAGGCCTTGGCAACCGAGTGGCTGCCCGAGGTTCACACGGCTATCTTTGCCTCGGCGACCATGACGGTGTCCAAAAGCTTTGAACACTTTAACCACGCGGTCGGTCTCGATCGCATCGGTGCTTCAACATCCTCGTCGCTGCACTTGGACTCGAGCTACGACTCGATTCGAACATGGCTGTAGTCGTTGCGGGCGATATCCCCGATCCGCGCGATCGTGAGAGCTATCTTACAGCGCTCGAGCGCGTGCTGGTCGACGCCCATCTTGCCATGGGCGGATCGGTGCTCACACTGTTCACCAATCGGCGCGACATGGAAGACCTGTACGCCCGCGTGAGCCCAAGATGGCCCGTGCGGGTCTGGAGCTCAACTGCCAGCAGCGCAACTCATCTCCTCGTCGCCTGCGCGACCGGTTTATCAACGAGCCGACCTCGTCGCTTTTTGCCCTTAAGGCCTTCTGGGAGGGATTCGACGCCAGCGGCGAGACGCTGCGCTGCGTCATCATTCCCAAGCTGCCGTTCTCGAGTCCCACGGACCCGCTCTCGTGCGAGCGCAACCTGCGCGAAGACCGCGCTTGGGCGCGCTATTCGCTGCCCGAGGCGGTGCTCGAGGTCAAGCAGGCGGCCGGCCGCCTTATCCGCTCGTCGACCGATTGCGGCGTGCTGATTCTGGCCGACCCGCGCCTGGTGACGAAGGGCTACGGAAAGAAGTTCTTACGTCGCTGCCCACGAGCTCCTACCAGCGCATCGAATCGGCGCAGATCGGGCACTATCTGCAACTGTGGCGTGCACGCCACGAGCGGCGGCGCTAAAGCGGACAGACGAGGGTTTTTGCCATATCGCACAGACGCTTTGACAGGGCGGGGTCATCCAAGATGCGGATGGCTCCGCCCGCTGCGATTACCTGGCTCAGTAGCCAACGCTCGGAGCCGTAATGCACGGTTACCGTTGCCATGTCTGCCCCGCAGCGCTCGATTAGGGTGATGCCGGCCCAGTCCAGATGTTCCGCCATATCGAATGGCATCAAGAGCTTTGCGCTACGCTGCGTCCGGGCAAGGGAATCGTGGAGGGATGCGACGTCCGGTGCGTGAGACACGACGGAGTCTTCCGTCAAGGTGAGTCCCTCGATTTTATCCATGCGATAGGTGCGCTGCTCATCGACTGCGATGTCCCAGGCAATCAAGTATGTTTGGTCGCCGTTTGCCGTAATGCGCAAGGGGTCGACCAGACGCTCGCGTGGCCGTGCATCGTCCATCGAGCGATACGAGATGTGGCAGCGAACGCCGTCCTGAATGGCGCAGCTCAGCTGCTGCCAGTGCGACCCGTGGTTGACGGTGTCAAAGACGCGCTGGTTATAGCCGAGCTCTTCGGGTAGAAGAGCATGCCGAATCCGGGCTGCCGTCTGTGGCTCGATCGCCAACGATTCAAGTTCGTGGTTGAGCACAGCGCCCTCGGCGGCACTCAGGCGCAACGGTAGAACACGCCCGGCGTCGCCGGTGAGGACCACACGCTCGCCGCGGCATTCGCAGATGATGCGCGCGCCCGATTCTCGGTCCGCGAGCGTCGAGACGATCTCGAGAATCTCGTCGAGCGACACCCCTGTGATGTCAAAGCGGCTGCAAATCTCGGCTCGTGTCATGCCGCTCTCGCCGGCGGCGTAGAGGGCCTCCATGATGTCGATGGCGCGCGAGAGCCTCTGCTCGCTGGTGAGTTTACGCACGGGCATGCTCGTGCACCGTCCTTTCAATGAGGCGGTTCCACGCCTGCTTGAGCGATTTGGGGGCCACGGGCCTCATGCCGTCCACGGCGTGGGCCATGCAAAATGAGGCGGCGGCTTCAAGGTCACGCACGTCAACGGTCCAGGTCCATCCCGCATCGGTGTGTGCGAGCTCACCTCGCCCGCGCGTGAGGCCGTTGATCATATCGATCTGCGTCTGAGGGGCGAACGAGAACGTGGCTGCAACGGGCGGTCGGTCGGCAAAATCGAATTCAAAGAACAGATAGTCGTTGAGATTGAAGTCCGCAGGGATGGCGTAGGCCTTCGAAGGACGCCAAGCGCGAACGATACGGTCGCAGCGGAATGTCCTGATGCCGTCGGTGACATTGTCGAGGCCGCAGAAGTACGCCACGCCCTCGCGTCGAACATGCCGTAGACGCAGACGGTACGTTCTTTCTGCTCGCCGCGTCCGTTCTGATATAAAAATCGCAGCGCGCATCGCTCGGCAAAGGCGCTCCATACCGCATCGACGGTGGGAGAGCGGCGGATTGGTACTTCGTCCACCGCCGACATGCCGGTGAGGTAGGCAATTTTGGAGCGAATATCGGCAAGCGGCGCGGCAAGGTGGAAGAGCCGGCCGCTAGTGTCTGGTCGATGGCGTTGAGCAGGATATCGGCGTCGTTTGCGGTAATGAGGCCGCCTGCAGCAAACGTGTGCTCGCGGTCGATTGTCCACGAGCTTTCCTCGGTCTCCTGTGCGCCGGCGGGGCGAACCTCCTTGATTAAGATGCCACGCTCGAGCAGTTTGTCACGATCGCGCCGAAACTTGCGCTTATCCGAGTCGATGTTGCCCGAGCCATATCCCAGGTCAGAATCCAAGACGATCTGCTCGGTCGTTAGCGGTTCGGGGGAGCTGTTGAGCACAAAGAAAAGATTGAGGATGCGCTGAGCCGTTTTGTCGAAACTGGGCTCCGAATTTCCCTTTTTAATTGTCGCGGTCGCGTCGCTTGCCGTCATAGAGTCCTCGCATGAGAAGGTGGTTTGGCGTGCCATGATTTTAGTCCGATATGGAGATTAGGCTATATCCTTGTCCGCTCGGGGCGTAAGATGGCCCGAATTCGGTCGTTTGCGTCGCTCGGGGTATACTTCGACTATATACGGTTCTAATGTGCATGCATTGGGCCTATTTGTCGGATTATGGATGTGGAGCGCACATGGCGAACACCCAGAACTATATTAACCACCTGCTGCAGAACACCGGCATTACGCCGGCATGCAGCGAAGAAGAGCGCTTGGCTGCCGAGGATATCGCTCAGACCTTCCGCAACCACGGCTTTGATCCCGAGGTTCAGGAGTTCAATGCCCCGGCGCCCAGTAGGTTGGCATTTGCCGTTACCGGTATTCTTGCGTTTGCCGGTGCCCTGCTGATGGGCATCGGCGGCGGTATCGGCTTGGTCGGCACCTTGCTGGCTATTGTCGGCGCCGTTCTTTACGTGCTCGAACGCACGGGGCACCCCGTGGTTTCGCGCCTGGGCAAGACGGGCGTGAGCCAAAATGTCATCGCCTACCACAAGGCCTCGGGCCCGCTCGCGTCTCCACGCAACCGCCCGGTGGTCGTTGTCGCACACTACGACTCTCCCCGTGCTGAGCTGCTCGCCCGCGAGCCCTATGCTTCGTATCGTGCGCTCATCGCCAAGCTGTTGCCCGTTGCCACGGTTGCCCCCGCTGCCGTTGCCATCCTGCGCATCCTGCCGCTCCCCGGCGCGCTCAAGGTTCTGCTGTGGATTGTCGCGATCCTCGCTTCCCTCGTTGCGCTTGCCAACGCGGCAAACATCATCTCTAATCGCCACATTCTTCCCTATACGTCCGGCGCGGTGTGCAACAAGTCTTCTGTCGCCGCTATGCTCGGCGTATGGACAACGTTGCTCCCTTCCAGGGCGAAAACGAGTTTCCCGACGATGTTCCGTTCGATACCTATTTTGGGGAGCAGAAGCGTCGTGCCGAGGAAATGGCGCGCGCAGCGGCGGAATATGCCGCGGCCCAGCAGCAAAACGACTACGGCAACACCATCGAGTATGAAGAGCCTACCTACGCCGAGGACGAGTTCGGTCAGCCGATTGCTCCCGACGCTCAGACCGAGCCCGAACAGGGTGAGGCTTTCGACGAGCAGATCGAGGGCTTTGAGGGTGCATCTGCCGACGAGACGCTGATCGGCGCCATCGTGCCCGAGGATCAGAATCAGGCTGTCCAGGCCGAAGAGTTCAATGACGAGGTTCCCGCTGCCGAGTCGGCGGAGGAACCTGCCGCGGTCGAGCCCGAGCCCAAGCTCTATCGCAACGCCGCCGGCAACATCCGCTTTGGTTCGGATGCCATCCGTGCGCTCGGAATGCTTCCCGAGTCCTGCACGCTCGATTACGAGGAGGGCGAGGAGCCGACGTTGAGCCCGAGCCTGCCCCCGTCGTGGCTGCACCTGCGCCCGCTGTCACCAGTGGATGATGAGTCTGCCGCGGTTGCCGCTGCCGTTGCCGAGCCCGAGGCGGTGTCCGCGATCGATCCCGCGGCAGGACTGGACATTTTGGCTCCCGCCGCGCCGGCGCAAGACGTTGCGGACGAGTCTGACGACGATTACGTTGAACAGCCGAGGCGCGTGTCTTACGAGAGCGATACTGATTTCTCGGCCGAGATTCCCGCGGCAACGCCCCATGCCGACATTGCATCCGCGTTCTCGTCGATTGGCGCCAGCGCTTCCAACTTCTTTAAGGGTGCGCTTGCAAAGGGCAAGAAATTTGTCGACGATTTCGAGGAGAAGCGCGCTGCCGCACGCGAGGCTGCCGAGCAGGAGGCTATCGCTCAGCAGCAGGCAGCCGAGGCGGCACGTGAGCGCGCGGCGCAAGAGTTCGAGCAGAACGAGGCTATGCAGTCCGTACCCGTCGACGCTGCCGAAGCTACAACGTCTTTCGAGGCTCAGCAGCACGTCGATAGCACCATGTCGTTTGATGCCGCGCAGTTCGATTCCACGATAACGTTTGAAAAGCAAGGTACCGCGATTGCCGAGCCCCTTCCTGCTTCCGATGAGCAGGACGACGCGGCGGGCGATGGCGAGCCCATTGATGCTGCCGAAATTCAGGATGCGACCGAGGACGAGCCCGTCGAGGTCAACTCTGACGAAGAGCAGTACGCGGCAGCCGAGCAAGATGATTCGACCGAGGTCGAGCAGGAGGAAGTGTCTGCGGTTTCCGAGGCTCCCGAGACAGATGAGTCGAGGCCTTACTCCACGCAGATTTTCACCATGCCGACTCCGAGTGGTTCCGGTGCACGGTTGCCAATGTCGCTCCCACCCAGGACGAAACGGTCGATTCCCTTATGGCCCAGATTTCCTCCCAGGCATCGCCGCGTCCGCAGATGAATGTTCCCGATCCGGCGTCGGCACCGTCGCCTGCGCCCTCCTCGTCTCCGCTGGCTCGGTCCCCGATCCATCGCTGCCGTCGATGAAGCAGGCAAACGTTGCGTCTCGCACGTCGCTGTTCGACCTTCCCGATCCCTCTGCCCAGGTCAACGACCCCTTTGCTACCGCTCAGGGTCCCGAACCCACATCGGCACCCGTTGCGCCTCCTATGCCCGTTGCGCCGGGCGCGCAGCCGATCGAGACCATTTCAGCTCCCGCCCCGGCGGCACCCAAGTCTCGTAAGCGCGGCCTGGGTGGCCTGTTCGGTCGTAAAAGAAAAACGAGCAGGACAGCATGAGTGACTGGCTGGGCGTCGAAGACGATTACGATGCCAAGAAGTCCGGTCGCGGTATCGGTTCGTGGGATAACTTCGAGGACGATAACGATGGCTGGAAGGGTGGCGCTACGTCTTCCGATGGCGCTTCTTCCGAAGATATGCTCTCGGCTGTCGCCTCTATGGGCGATGATGAGCTGCTCGGTCACGATATCTGGTTTGTGGCAACCGGCGCCTCGGATTGTGATGGCGCCGGCATGAAGGCCTTCTTGGCTTCGCATCGCGATAAGCTCCGCGGCGTATTCTTCATCAATCTTGAATCCGTCGGCGCCGGCAGGCTTTCGGTGGTGACGGTCGAGGGCGAACAGCAGCTGCTCAAGGGCGATCGCCGCATCATGAACCTGGTCAGCAAGGTGTGCAAGTCGTTCCATGTCGATTGTGGCGCGCTCGAGATGCCCTATGCCAAGACCGATGCCTATGCCGCGCTTGAGGCGAGCCGCCGAGCCCTCACCATCGCCGGCGTGGACGGCACGCGTCTGGCTTGCGCTCGTACCGAGGACGACCTGCCCCACAATGTCAACCCGACGAACATTGCCACGGTATCCGAGGTCGTGACCGAGGTTATCCGCCGTTCGTAGACGGAGCTCTAAGGAGTCAACGTGTTTTCGTATATTAAGCGCCATTGGCCTGTCTACGTGATTTTGACCTTGATTGCCATTGCGTTAGGATTTGGGGCTGCCTACATCGTGGGTGCAAAGGCTCGACCCCCGCCTCCGCAATCAGCGAAGAGGTGGAGCAAGAACAGAGTACGGGTGCCGATGGGATTCCTGAGTCCGAGCAAGCAATCGTTGATGGTGGATCTTCGTCTGCAGAGTAGATACGGCGATTTACATGATTGAAAGCGGGCGAGCCAGGGGACTGTCTCGCCCGCTTTTTCATCGCGCTAGCGCTTCTTTGGGATCGACCTAAGGCGAGCGAACCATAGGCTGCGACACCGAGGTCCAGGAGCGCGGTGATGCAAGCGGCGATGGGAGCTGATCCTGTTGCCGGTAGGTCCTGCGGTAGGTGACAGCGTTTGAATGACGCTGTCCTCGTCATGTGGCTCAAGTTTATCGCCGCCACCGTTGCGGCAAAGATCGCGCGCGCGCTGTTGGTGAGTGCGGTTTGGGGCGTATAAGCGACGTTGCCTGCATGTGTACGACTGCGCCCCGAGCGTCTGTGCCAAGGATTGCTTTGGCATCGTCAAGGTCGTCGTGCTCATCTTTGAGATCATCGCGGGTCCAAGAATCCACATCGCTTCGAGTCGTAAAGTCGGCGGCTACCGCACCGTATTCAATTCGAATGCCCGTTACGACGGTATTGGACGCAAGGTCGAGTTCTTTCGCCTCGAGTGTGGTGGATTCCGTGGTCGAGACATCCGCCTTCCAGAGGTGCCAGCCGTCGTAATCGACGAGGCGGCAATCCTCACCCAGACTCTTCCTTACTTCGTCGGACTCAAGCCAAGGATTTTCGTGCCCATCGTCAAGTGTCGCGTTTGCCGGCTCATCGACGTCTGTCGAGTCCAACGGCGTCGTGCGATACCACACGTTGCACAGACCATTGAGGTCGCCGATGGCGACGGGGGTTTCGATTGAGACGAATCTCGCCGTATCGTCCTCGGCACACTCAAGATTATCGGTAATTGTGAACTCATCAACCCAGGTAGTTGAATCGTTTCGAGCGTCGATGGTATAGGAGAAAAGCCCATCCGTATTGGTTTGCATCGCGGCACGGTTTTTACCATCGCCGTTAGCCAACAGGCCCTTTTCGATAGGTTGGACAAGTTCCTGACGCTTGTCGACCTGCCCCTTGATCTCGATGGGCGCATCCTTCATCGCGACGGATTGGACTTCTCCCGTATCCTTTATTTCAAACGTTATCTCCTCGGCAAGGTCATAGGTCCGCGGAGACATCATTTCGCGCAACGAGTAGGTGCCGGGTGCAAGATGTTCGACGCGGTGTGGCTTGTCGGATGAGGTCCAGGAGTCTATTTCGGTTTTATCGGGACCATATAAGGCGAGCTGTGCGCCTTCCACTTCCTGCTCACCGCTTGCATCGACCTTGGAGATATCAACCTTGGTGTAATCGTCGGATACGTTAAGCCGTGCTTCTACAACGGGTGTTTTCTGGTCGGCATAAGTAAGGTCGACAATATGGGTTGTCTGATCGAGCAAGAAGCCTGCCGGCGCTTGAGTCTCGACAACCTCGTAGCGTGCGGTGCCAGATCCCAGTGGGAGGTTGCCCGCGCGTGCTTCTCCAGTTTCATCCGTCGTGACGGTCGCGACAGTCTCACCGTCGAGCGCGGCAATGCTACCGTCGGGGCGCACGATATCACCCGAGGCACGGATCTCAAAGACGGCGCCCGCGAGGCTGCTGCCGTCTATGGCATCGGTTTTAACGATCCTGATGTTTCCGGTCGCGGCGTGGTCATAATACGAGGCGATTGCAACGGGGCGTAGGTTCATGTCGGCGGGGTATGTTTACCTCGATCTCTTCGCCGACAAGATAGGGCTCTTTGGCCGAGGTTTCGCGTACATAATAGGTGCCCGGCACGAGCGATTCGGGCAGTGTGACGGTCCCGGTCGCGTCAGTCGTAAAGGTGTCCATTACGTTATGCGCTGGATACCAGCAAGTTTGTGAGACAGGTTCGTGATTGCTGTCGAGGAGTTGGAAGGTGAATCCGGCTAGGGGAACAGAAGCGCCTGTTTGGGCATCGCGTTTTACAATCTGGAGATGCGTCGACAGAGCGTGGTTGTCCACGATATATTGAAGCTCGGCGCCGTTGGAAATCTGATTGGCCTCGACGGTCCATTCCCCTGCACGTTTAAAACCCTCTGGGACGGTTTCCGGAACCTCACGAACGGTGTAGCCGGCGCGGTCGTATGGGATGGCTCCGTGGACACCGGCGGGTCGCTTGCCTGCGCCAAACCATGCTTCGGGCTGATCTTTGGTGGAGGCAAAGCCATAGATGTTTGTGGTCAGTGTGCCAACAACCTGCTGAGAGCTGTTGCTCACAACCTCAAAGACAACACCTCCCGCCGGCTGCTCCAAGCTGGATTGGTCGCTATTGCCGTAATCCTTGAATTTGGAAATCTCAAGGTTAAACGCAATGGGGATATCGGAAAACGCGAGATTCGATCTCGACCACGCCTGAATCGCCGAGCTGGTCGGCTCCAACGGTATAGGTCCAGCTGTCGTTGGATGGCAGGTAGCCCTCGGGGGCTTTTGACTCATAGATGGTAAAAGTTCCCAGGGGGACATCGGTGAGGGTGGCCCGACCGCTTTCGTCAGTCGTGAGAATTTGCGACCATCCAGGGGTTGATTGCGACACACACGTGAACTCTGCTCCTGCGAGTGAAGATCCCACCTGGGGGCCGGCATTCGTCGCGGCATCGAGTTTTACGACATGCAGGGTGATGGCGCCGGGTTGTTCATCGATGGCGACCTGCCCGCCGTCATTCCCCGTGGTAAAGGCAACGCGATCGGGGCGGGGGACATAGCCGGCCGGCGCCTTCGTTTCAACTAGGTAGTATGCCGTGTTGGGTAGGAGTGTTGCCTGTGCTCGACCGTTGCCGTCCATCTGGATGGTGCCGACACATGCGTCGCTGGCGCTCTCAAAAATATCGAATGTTGCCCCGGTAAACTGATAGGTATTGTTTCCGCTGGTAATAACAGTGTTCGCAGACTGCTTTTGGAAGGAAACAGAGACCGCTGGCAGTACATAGAGCATGTCTTGACGTCTGCTGCCGCCCGATACGGTTCCTAGATAGCGCCGCGCGCGGTGCGGAGCGGCTTTGATGCTTCCTGATTTTGCGCTGTCGTGGAGCCACCGCGCAGCCGCCACGACTTCATTGTCGGCGGTAAAGTGCCCGCTCTTGGTTTTGCCCTGAGCGGTCGTGTAGGAGTAGGTGCCGTCGACATGGGTAGTGCCGTTGAGCATCCATACGGCAAGCTGGGTGGCGGCGCGGGCGCGATCGGGTGAAAGATGGTAACCGCCAAACGACGCGGCGGTAGGATATCCGTGACAAACGATTGCTGCGAACTCGTCGTCGAGCCACACCCAGCCTTGATCAAAGTTGAGCCATGGGCCGCCCGGCTTGGTGGGGCCGGGACGCTCCTGGTTCATGCAGTAGGCAATCGAGGCGTCTTGAGCTTCATACTTGCCGATAAAGAAGGGCCCACAATTATCGCTGATAGTGCGGAAGCCGAGCTGGTCGTAGCCATCGACGGCAAATGCGGCTCCCGGTGCCAGGCAGCCGAAAAGCAGGAAGAGGAGCAGGAGCAGCGGACCTGTTGCGATTGCGCTGTGGACAGAGTGCGTGGGTGCGTTGGACATGGCTGCTCCTTATCCCTCGTGCGCCGCACGGGGAGGCTGCGACGCGTAGGATGAGGCTACCCCCGAGGTTCATGCGGGTAAGTACCGGAGCCTGACCAAAAGCTTGCCCAATTCCTGACAAATTGAGCTCAAATACAACAATCAAGCAAAAGCGCAGGTAGAAGATAAGGTGAACAGGAAGTCAAAGGTCCTCGTCTCCACAATTGACGCGATTTTCAAACGAATCTCCACAGCTAAAACAAGCATCGCCACCCTTGTATCGAACAAGACAACCGCGTTATACTATCCCCCACATATGCGGGCATCGCCAAGTGGTAAGGCATCAGCTTCCCAAGCTGACACTCGCGGGTTCGAGTCCCGTTGCCCGCTCCATTCGAATTTCAGGCACGGTAACGTTTTCGTTACTGTGCCTTTTTCAATAAAGTGCCGGGACTCGAACCCGACAGGGTGCGAGCGTTAAATAAACGCGAAGCGTTTATAGCGAGCAGGCAAGGTCGCCGATAGGCGACCGCAGCCGGTGCGGATTTGCGAAGCAAATACGCGGACGTCCCGTTGCCCGCTCCTGCTTCAAAATGTTAGGTTCATGCCTGCTGCCCATACTTGCACCTGCGCACGGTACAATGGTTGGGTTACGACCAACGTGCCAATAACCAAAAAAGGAGCCGCTATGATCGATCGCTATACCCGCCCGGAGATGGGACACATCTTCTCCCTCGAGAACAAGTACGCCATTTGGCAGGAGATCGAGGTCCTGGCCTGCGAGGCCCAGGCGGAGCTCGGCAAGATCGGCATTCTAAAAACGAAGCCCAGTGGATCCGCGACCACGCCAACTTGAGAAGGCAAAGGTCGATGAGATCGAGGAGGTCACGCGCCACGATGTCATCGCCTTCCTGACCAACATGAAGGAGTACATCGACGCCGATGTTCCCGAGGGCGACCCCAAGCCCAGCCGCTGGGTTCACTACGGTATGACCAGCTCCGACCTGGGTGATACTGCTCTGTGCTATCAGCTTACTCAGGCGTGTGACCTGATTATCGAGGACGTCAAGAAGCTCGGCGTGATCTGCAAGCGCCGCGCCTTCGAGGAGCGCAATACGCTTTGCGCTGGCCGCACCCATGGCATCCATGCTGAGCCGATGACCTTCGGCATGAAGTTTGGCTCTTGGGCATGGGAACTCAAGCGCGACCTTGATCGTCTTGAGGATGCTCGCAAGAACGTTGCCTTCGGTGCCATCTCCCGGTGCCGTCGGCACCTACAGCTCCATCGAGCCGTTTCGTCGAGGAGTACGTCTGTGAGCACCTGGGTCTGGTTCACGACCCGCTGTCCACGCAGGTCATCAGCCGCGATCACCACGCCTA
>ENA-OQAL01000236-OQAL01000236.1-human-gut-metagenome-genome-assembly--contig:-NODE-236-length-14316-cov-3.321164_pt1 | contig 14316 bp, 14 predicted proteins | sample MGYA00242491_ERZ504519 | MGnify/ENA primary metagenome ERZ504519 (study PRJEB26092, sample SAMD00036260) | human gut metagenome | host: Homo sapiens | study: EMG produced TPA metagenomics assembly of... | reverse complement strand
ATTAAGTTTAATATAGCCATGCTTTATCTAGCTGATGAAATGTTTAAAAACCGTCATAAGACTTTAAGGTAACAATTGGCAAACCGATTCCATGGCAGACGTTTGATAAATCACGTTCGGCAACGGAATGGGCGGACTATGTAAGAGAGTTAGTTTATAACTGTGAAAGAAAATACGATTTAATCATTGGATTATGGAAGATATAATTGCTCCGATTGACAAGAAAGTTTTAAAATCGGAACTAACGGAAGACAAGCGCTTAAGATTTACGAACAAGAGCAACAACGAGATTTACATTGTTACATGGAAGAATGCGCCTAATGTGTTGAAGGAAATTGGGCGTTTGCGTGAAATTGCATTCCGTGCCGCTGGAGGGGGAACCGGTAAGTCAATGGATCTTGATGAATATGACTTGATGGAAAATCCTTATCAGCAATTGATTGTATGGGATCCTGAAGCTGAAGAAATCCTGGGTGGCTACCGTTATTTGTTAGGAGATGAAGTGGAGTTTGATGCCGAGGGTAAGCCTTTGCTGGCAACAGCTCACATGTTCAATTTCTCCGAGAAATTCCTGAAAGACTATTTGCCTACCACGATAGAATTAGGACGCTCTTTCGTGACACTTGAATACCAGTCTACTCGAGCAGGTTCAAAAGGACTGTTTGCCTTGGATAATTTGTGGGACGGTCTAGGAGCGTTGACGGTCGTCATGCCGCAGGTAAAATATTTCTTTGGAAAGATGACCATGTATCCCAGCTATAACCGCTTCGGACGTGATATGATTCTTTATTTCCTGAAGAAACATTTCAATGATAAAGATAAGTTGATTACCCCGATGCAGCCTTTGCTGATTGAAACCGATGAAAAGGTACTTGAGAAGCTGTTCTGCCACGATACCTTTAAGGAAGATTATAAGGTGTTGAATACAGAGGTGCGCAAGTTGGGATATAACATTCCACCTTTGGTGAATGCCTATATGAGCTTGTCACCGACCATGCGTATGTTCGGTACGGCGATTAATGATGGCTTTGGTGATGTGGAAGAAACCGGTATCTTGATTGCCGTGGATGAGATTCTTGAAGAAAAGCGTGTGCGTCACATCGAATCCTATCTGCGTGAACATCCGGAGGCTCTGCAGATAACTTCTGGAGCCAATCCGGTGGTAAATAAAACGCGGAAATAATAATATTCTTTATAGAGCAGGCAGGCTGTTCCCGTTTATTTTTCGGTATAGGTCAAGTGCATAGACATCTGTCATACCGGAAATATAATCGAGTACAGCCTGAATTTTTCATATAAGGTAGGAGCCTGGATATGATATTGGCTGGACACTCGGTTGATTAACAACTGGGAATACGCCTTTTCCGGGTATCTTACGGCTTCAATCATTAAGTCGACCAGCGTGGTGATTACCTGATAACCGGCCAGTTCGATGTCGACTACATCTTTCGAGCAATAAATTTTTCAAAAGCCGTATGTGAGCAGTTCTCATAAGCTTCTCTGACTCTTGAACTGAGCTTCTGAATCAGCGTTCCTTGAAATTCACCTTTTAGAATTTCCTCTTCGTGCAGAATAAAGGTGTGTACACATTCACTGATTAATACTCCGATGGCCGATGAACGCAGGTAGGCTATTTGTTCGTTGGTGTCGTCCACCATTTTGCATATCGATTGAATATGGTCTAACTTCTCGGGGGCAAAGAAACGTAAATACAATTCTTTGGTCTCCTGTGTGGTCAATATTTTTAGTTTATGCGCATCTTCTATGTCCATCATCTGGTAGCAGATGTCATCTGCCGCTTCTACAAGATACACCAGCGGATGGCGGCAATACTTCAATGGCTCTCCTTCCTTGCTAATCTTTTTAAGTCCCAGTTCATGAGCTATCTTTTGAAAGCCTCTTCTTCGCTGGTAAAAAATCCGAATTTCTGTTTGCTTCCGGCCAGTTGCGAGGAAAAAGGATATTTCACGATGGCAGCCAGCGTGGCATACGTCAGTACAAAACCGCCGGGGCGTCGTCCCTGAAACTGATGGGTGAGCAAGCGGAATGCGTTGGCATTTCCTTCGAAGTGAGTGAAGTCATCCCATTCCTTTGCTGAAAGATATGCTTGTAAGGTCCGTCCTTTTCCTTCGGAAAAATACGTGCCGATGGCCTTTTCTCCCGAATGACCGAAAGGAGGATTTCCCAAGTCATGCGCCAGGCAGGCGGCCGATACAATGGAGCCTATTTCTGAAATATGCGTATCATGCAGTTCCGGATGAAGCTTTAATAGCTCGGATGCGATTTTATTGCCGAGCGAACGCCCTACGCATGAAACTTCCAGGCTGTGTGTCAGTCGGTTGTGTACGAAGATACTTCCCGGTAAAGGAAAGACTTGTGTCTTGTTTTGCAAACGCCGGAAAGGAGCTGAGAATATCAGGCGGTCATAGTCACGTTGGAACTCTGTACGGTCTTCTTTTTCGGGCTTCATGAAGATTCTCCAGACCGAATCTTTTATTTGATAGCAATTGTTTCCAGTTCATAATGTAACTCCTTTGTGATGTGGTACTTAAATTTAAAGAAGCTCTAAAAGTTAAGTGCAAAAATATAAAAAAAATGGTAAACGTAACTATTAATTCTGTGGATTGTGTAACTTCGCAACTTCATAAAAGCATAAAATAGATGAAAATACAGATTATAAATACTTCCCGGCATCCGTTGCCGCAATATGCTACTCCACAGTCGGCTGGAGTAGATCTTCGTGCGAACCTGAATGAACCGATTGTGTTGAAGCCTTTGCAGCGTTGTCTGGTACCCACCGGATTGTTTTTGGCGTTGCCACAGGGGTATGAGGCTCAGGTGCGTCCGCGTAGTGGACTGGCTATCAAAAAAGGTATTACCGTATTGAATTCTCCGGGAACCATTGATGCCGATTATCGGGGAGAAATCAATGTGATATTAGTCAACTTATCAGCTGAAGAGTTTGTGATTGAAGATGGTGAACGTATAGCACAGATGGTGATAGCTCGTCATGAACAGGCTGAATGGGAAGAAGTGGAAGTGTTGGACGAAACGGAGCGTGGGGCAGGAGGATTTGGTCACACAGGAACCGTATAAACCTGAATGTATGAAAAAACTATTAGGAATCATCGGGATGGTTTTCCTGCTGTTTGCCTGTGGTACCACCGGAAAGCAGCATTCGGCAAAGCAAAACTTGGCAAATGAGGAAAGGGATACCTTGTCATACGAACAGCGCAGGAAGTATAATTACTTTTTTCTGGAGGCAGTTCGCCTGAAGCAGAAGGGAGAGTATGATGCTGCGTTTGAACTTTATAAGCACTGTCTGGATATTTATCCGGGTTCCGCTCCAGCTTTATATGAGATTTCCCAGTTCTATATGGTCTTGGGCCAGGAACAGAAAGGCGAAGAAGCGCTGAAGAAAGCAGTACGTTCGGATGAATCAAATTTCTGGTATAAACAGACTTTGGCGGCTTATTACCAGCGGAAGCGTGATTGGGCGAAAGCCATTGCCGTGTATGACGACATGGCACATCAGTTCCCGTCCCGATTGGAACCGCTGATGGCATTGGTCGATTTGTATAATCAGACAAAAAGCTACGCACAGGTAGTTTCTGTGTTGAACCGTCTGGAAGAACTGGATGGAAAGTCTGAGCAAATCAGTATGGAGAAGTTCAGAATGTACCTGCTGATGGATAATCAGGAACAGGCGTTTAATGAAATTGAAAGTCTGTCGAAAGAGTATCCGTATGATTTACGCTATCAAACGATTTTAGGCGATGTGTACCTGAATAACGACAAGCCCGAGGAGGCTTATGCGGTTTACCAGCGGATTTTAAAGGAGAACCGGGATATGCACCGGCTTTGCTATCAATGGCTTCTTATTATAAACAGTTGGGTAAGGACAGCCTGTATCGTCAGCAATTGGATACCATTCTGTTGAATGAGGATGTGGAGTCGAACACTAAGATGGAAATCATGCGTCAGCTTATCCTTCAGTCGGAACAGACCACGAAGGACAGTACACAGATTGTATCCTTGTTCAAGGAAATCTTGGACCGTCCGCAGCAAAATGCCGATTTGGCCATGCTTTGTGCACAATACATGATTACAAAGCACATGGAAAAAGAGTCTATACCTGTACTGAATCAGGTTCTGTCGCTCGATCCGGAAAACAAGCCTGCACGCTTACAGTTGCTCAGCTATGCTATTCGTGACAATAACCTCGATGAAGTGATTCGTGTGGCTACTCCTGCGCTGGAATACAATCCCGATGCCATGGAGTTCTACTATTATTTAGGCTTGGCTCATTATCAGAAAGAAGAAACGGATAAGGCTATGGAGATTTTCCAGCAAGGGCTGAAGCAGGTAAATGAAAAGAGTGATAAAGGAATTGTCTCAGATTTTTATGCCATTTTAGGAGATTTGTACCATTCTAAGGAAATGAAAGCAGAAGCTTATGCAGCCTATGATTCTTCATTGGTTTATAATCCGAACAACATCGGTACGCTCAACAACTATGCTTACTATCTGTCTGTAGAACGGACCAATCTGGATAAAGCCGAGGAAATGAGTTACAAGACCGTAAAGGCAGAACCTGAGAATGCGACTTATCTGGATACTTACGCCTGGATTCTGTTTGAGAAGAAACGCTATACCGAAGCTCGTATTTATATCGAACAGGCCATGAAGAACGGAGGAGACAGCAGTCAGGTGATTGTGGAACATTGCGGTGACATTTATTATATGTCAGGCGAAAAGGAAAAAGCGCTGGAATACTGGAAAAAGGCGGATAGCATGGAGAATAAGGAAGAAGACGGAGCTACTCCGCGTACAGAAGCTGAATTGAAGCGCTTGAAACGTAAAATCGCATTGAAAAAATACATAGAATGAAACGGTTTATTTACTGGGTATATGTGGTGTGCCTGATTGTATTGGCCTCTTCTTGTCGTTCTCTGCGTCATGCAGAACGCGCCCCGATGATTGGTGGACTGAAAGGAGAAGAGTATCAGGAAAAGGTAATTTCCGGTCTTCCTCACTGGAATTGTGTGACAGGAAAGGTCGCTTTGAACCTGAATGTAGACGGGGGGAAGAATACGAAATTATCGGCTACGCTCCGAATGAAGAAAGGAGAAGTCATACAATTGTCGGTGGCTCCTTTGCTGGGCATTGAAGTGGCACGTCTGGAAATTTCTCCAGACCGTATTTTAGCCGTCGACCGCCTTCACAAGCAGTATGTGGAAGTTTCTTTTGATGAGTTGAACCGGATGGCCGATCTGAATCTGAGCTTTAATGTGCTGCAGTCTTTGTTTCTGAACGAAATCTTTTTGCCGGGTAAGGAAACCGTTGAGGTGTCCGATTTGCATCGTTTCCGGATGACATCAGAAGGAGACCGTGCTCTGTGGGAAGTAAAAGATACCCGAAAACTGGCCTACCGTTTCCGGACTACGGCCGATAAAGGATGGCTTGAAAACACTTCTGTGGCCCTGTCTGGCACTCCGTATGCATTAAGCTGGACGTATGGAGATTTTGGGAAATTAGGTACGGCTTATTTCCCTCAGTATATATTGGCAGAGTTGCAGGGGACTGGAAAAACTTATAGTCTGGACATGAAGCTTTCCCGTATGTCGGTGGGAGAAGACTGGGAGACGCGGACAAGCCTGTCCTCCAGATATAAGAAAATAGAATTAACAACCTTGCTCAAAATGTGGTTGGAAAGATGAAACGTTTTGTAGTCATATCTTGTATTTGCTTTTGCGTTTGTACGCTTGCTGCTCAAACTACTCCGAAGATTCGTCAACTGGAAAAACAGCGTAATGAGCTGAAACAACAGATTGCCGAATCGGAAACCTTGTTGCAGTCTACCAAGAAGGATGTGAAAAGTCAGCTGGGAAACCTGGCTTTACTTTCAGGGCAAATAGAGGAACGACAAAAATACATTCAGACCATAGAAAATGATGTAAAGGCCATTCAGCAGGAGATTAGCCGTCTGGAGCGAGATTTAAAGAGTCTGCAGAAAGAACTGAAAGAAAAGCGGCAAAAATATGAATTATCTGTAAAATACATTTATCGGAATAAGTCTATACAAGACAAGCTGATGTTTATTTTCTCAGCCGAAGATTTCGGGCAAATGTACCGGCGTTTGCGGTATGTGCGTGAATATGCCGATTATCAGCGTTTGCAAGGCATTCAGGTACAGCGGAAGCAAAAGCAAGTTACCGAAAAGGCCAATTCTTTGAAAAACAGCCGGAAGGCGAAGGAAGACTTGCTCAAGCAGGGAGAAGCGGAGAAGGCTAAGCTGGAAGCACAGGAGCAGGAACGCAAGCAGATTTTGTCAGGCTTGCAAAAGAAACAGCGGAGCATTCAGTCGGAACTGGCTAAACAGCGTCGTTCAGCGGATAAACTGAATGCGCAAATTGACCGTCTGATAGAAATTGAAATCGAAAAAGCTCGTAAGCGTGCGGAAGAGGAAGCTCGCCGTAAAGCCGAAGAGGCTCGTAAGAAAGCGGAAGCTGCAAAGGGCAGTACCGAAACATCATCGTCGGCTAAAAAAGAGACAGCGAAGACTTCTGTCGAGAAGTTAGAAGCTTATAAGGTGGATTCGGAAGACCGTCGCTTGTCAAGTAACTTTGAGAAAAATAAAGGAATCCTCCCAGTGCCAATTACCGGACCATACGTGGTGGTAGGACATTATGGACAGTATCAGGTGAAAGGACTTCGTAATGTGAAGCTGGACAATAAGGGAATGGATATTAAAGGAAAGTCGGGTGCCAATGCCCGTGCTATCTTTGACGGTGAAGTTTCGGCTGTCTTCCAATATAATGGCCTGACCAATGTGCTGGTACGTCATGGAAGCTATATCTCCGTTTATTGTAACCTGTCTACAGTGCGTGTCAAGAAAGGCAGTCTGGTACGTGCCCGTGATGTGTTGGGAGAAATCCATACCAATGCAGAAGGAGAAACGATTTTGCATTTCCAGTTGCGTAAGGAAACGGTGAAACTGAATCCGGAACTTTGGATACATCGTTAACAATCGTGCGGATATAGAATGGGGAGTCCTGGTTTTATTAGCCAGGACTTTTTAGTGTATAAACTCTTCAATATAGGGATATGATGGCGCATTTCCTATATGTGTACTTACATAAAAAAGGAAAATTTTAGTGCAAATTCTCTGTTTCACACTGTGAAATATAAAAACCACACTGTGGGATACATATTTCACACTGTGAGATACAAATACCACAGTGTGAAACAGAGAATTTATCAGAGCGTTGTGAGGAATGTACTAAGGCAACTTTGATTAGGGCTGATTGAGTTATGGCTTTAAACCATAGTGAATGAAAATTACTATACTTCACTGTAATAACTTTAATACTTTTATCGTGGTGTTCCGGTTTCTTAAAGATATATTTATTTTTATATTGAATTCACGTTATTTTCTATGTATTTTTGTAATAAAGTTATGAGTTGCATAGTAGTAAGACAATAGTTTGATGAAGAATCATTATTTTCAGATGGATGACAGAGCATTGTGGTCAGAGTTGCGTAGTGGTAGTCTGATTGCTTTGGAGGTTATATATAGAAGATACTATTCATTGCTTCTCAATTATGGGATGAAATGTACTCCTGATGATGATATGGTTCGCGATTGTATTCAGGAGCTGTTTGTGAAGCTGGCTAAGAGTTCAAATCTTTCGGATACGGAATATCCTCGCTCTTATCTTCTGAAGTCGTTGCGCAATATGATTAATGATAAGTCTACTTCAGCAAGGTCTCAGGTAGAATGTTTCTCATTTAATGATGAGATTTTTTCGGATATTATGGATGATGATTCTTTTGAAAAGATTTTTGGAAACAGTGATGAGGATCTTCGGAAGAAGAAGGCACTTGTCCAGGCACTTTCTCAACTTACCTCTCAACAAAAGCATATCCTTTATCTTCGGTATATAAAGGGGCTATCTCATAAGGAAGTAGCTGAGGCTATGGATATGAATGTACAATCTTCAATGAATCTATTGTCTCGTAGCGTTTCAAAACTTCGTGAGATTCTTGCAACTCATTCGATAATGTGTATCACATTCCTTCAGTGGATGCAAATTATTTTAAAATAGTTTCTTGATTATAGACTCCGATATATATTTGATGAATATATATCGGATTTTTTTCTTTTTATATTATCCTGAAAGACATTGTGTTATAAAAAATCGCATAAAAAAAGTCATTAAAAGTGAGTAGGTTTTTGTTATATTATCGTATTAAAGATAAAAGGCAGAAATAATGAGTAGAGAAAACAATATATCATACTTTAGGAAATTAATTTATTATTTTAAATCGTGTGAGGTATCACCAACGGTTGATGAAGAAGACAGATTGTGGAATAATATAATGTCTGAAATCAGTGCTTCTAGACGTCGGAGAAGATATGAGCTAAATAGATGGCGTATCTCCTTAATTTCTTTAGGAGTAGCTGCAATGCTTTCAGGAATAGTCTGGATACTTCAGGATAATAACAGAAATGAGTTGCACTCTCTTTATGTAGCCTATCAGGCAATGGATGTCAGTACGCATATAAAGAGTGACAAGGTGAAGATTCTGACTGGTGAACAAGAACTGGTTTCTGTAGATAATGGTGCGAGAATAGATTATACAAAATCTGATGAGAAACTTGTTTTAGGAGATAGGGAAGTTGCGATGCCTGATGATGCAGCATATCACCAGCTTGTGGTTCCGAATGCTAAACATGCATCTTTAGTTTTGTCAGATGGCTCTGTTCTCTATGTGAATGCAGGTACACGCGTGTTTATCCTGATAAATTCAAGAAAGACTATAGGGAGATTTTTGTGGATGGTGAAGTCTATATAGATGTGGTAAAAAATGAAAAGGCTCCTTTCAAGGTTCATACTACCTCTTGTGATATAGAGGTTTTAGGTACGTCTTTTTAATGTTCAGGCATATAGTAGTGATACCAATGCGGAGGTTGTATTACTTCGCGGTTCTGTGAAACTTAAGGATAAACATGAGGAAGAGTTGCTGTTGCAGCCTGATGAACTGGCTGTGATAATGGGCAGTAGCATAAAAGAGAAGAAGCATGTTAATGCTTCAGACTATATATTGTGGACGAAAGGTCTTCTTAAACTTGATGCCACACCTCTTTCTGCTGTATTTAAACGGTTGGAAAGATATTATGGAGTTAAATTAGCATATCCTGAAGAAATGGAGAGCATGAATTTATATGGTAGTCTTGATTTGCAATGCTCACTTGAAGAAGTACTTCGCCGTATAAGTTTGACAGCTCCTATTTCTTTTCAAAAGATGGATAACGAGATAAAGATACATATAAACAACGTGCATAAAAATAACTGACTTGTGAATCAAGAAATATAAGTCGGATAAATATTAACCCAATAAAATCTGTATACTATGGTTTTAATGAATTATTACTCAACTTAAGAAAAGTCATTGTCTTTTTTTATTTGAAAAAAGATGTATGAAGAAGATTTTTAACCTTTTAATTTAATAACAAACATGGAAAGCAACAAAAAGATTTTCAGGAGTAATAGTATAAGAACACTATGTACTCTACCTTTATTTTTACTGCCTATAGCAGAAATGAATGGAACTACAACTTATGCTCAGTCAGTGCAGTTTAGTTTTAGTTTATCTAATTCAACTGTAAAAGAAGTGTTGGAGCAGATAGAAAATGAAAGTGAATTCGTTTTTGTATATTATGAAAACACATTTGATCCTTCAAAGAAAGTTAGTATAAATGCAAACGGAAAAGAAGTCGATGAAATTCTTGATGAAGTATTTGCCGGACAAGGGGTCAGCTATGAAATAAACGACCGTCAGGTTATCTTGAAAAAAGAAGAGGCTACAAGTACATCCTCTAAAGCTGTACATCAACAGGAGACAAAGAAGATTCAAGGACTTGTTAAAGATATTTTTGGAGAACCTATTATTGGTGCTTCTGTTGTGATAAAAGGCACAACTAATGGAACAATAACAGGACTTGATGGTGAGTTCTCTTTGAATAATGTTGAAAAAGGTTCTGTTATTCAAGTAAGCTTTATTGGATATCAAACTCAGGAAATAGCGTGGAATGGCCAGCCTCTGACATTGACTCTGAAAGAAGATTCTCGTCAATTGGAAGAGGTTATTGTTGTGGGATTTGGTACTCAAAAGAAGGAAAATCTGACAGGATCTGTTTCTCAGGTTAGCATGGATGAGGTTTTAGGTGATCGACCAGTAACGAGCGCAGCTGCAGCATTGCAAGGAGCAATGCCTGGGTTAACAATTGGTGGTGGTTCTGGACCAGGGCAGTCTAAATCTTTCAATATTCGTGGAACATTGTCAATCAATGGAGGATCTCCTCTGGTACTGATAGACAATGTAGAAGGAGATATAAATATGTTGAATCCTGAGGATATAGAAAGTGTAACGGTGCTAAAGGATGCGGCTTCATCTGCGATTTATGGAGCACGTGCTGCTGGAGGTGTTGTTTTGGTGACAACTAAGCGCCCCAAATCTGGCACTAATTTCAATTTGAATTATAATTTTAATGTAGGCTGGGAGAAGCCTATCAATGTATTGGAGCAGGCAAGCCTTCTTGAATATATTGATGCGTACCAGGAGGCTGGTTATACTCAGACTTATTGGGCTGGTAACGGTGATGTAGCAAAATGGAGAGATTATCTGGTTCAATATAAAAAAGATCCTTCTTCATTAAATACTATAGGAGATGGTATATATAAAGATACTGATGGAAGGGTATATTGGTTAAGTGAAAAGAATATATATGATAATATTCTGACAACCGGTTTTTAAACAATCATAATATTTCTGCTTCTGGTGGTACAGATAAAATAAGATTTCGTCTTTCTGCAGGTTTAAGTAAAGAAAACGGACCTTTGTATACAGACAAAGACAGTTACTATAGAAAGAATATTAGTGCTTTTGTTTCTGCAGATGTGTTGAAGTGGTTTACACAAGAGATAACCGTTTCATATTCTGATGCAAAGAAAAAATGCCAGAAAGGGTCGGTAATATGGTAGACTTCTATTCTACAAGACTTGTACAATATTATCCTGAAGGGAATATGCCTGCTGAAATAATTGGAACAGATGAAGAACTGCCTACTCAAACTCCAATGAACATGATTAGGTATGCCCGTCGTATAACTACAAGAACCGCGATTCCACGTATTTCAACACGTTCTATTTTTAAAATTCTGCCGGGCTGGTCTGTAACAGCTGAATATACATTTGATAGAAAAGATGTAAATTATGATTTTTATTCAGGATCGTTTAAATATGCAGACTGTCAATTGGCTGTTAAAAACTCAATAGAAGCTGGTCAGGATTATTATAAACTGCAAGATGAACAAACAAGATATAATGCTTTTAACTTGTATTCTAATTTTGAAAAGAAATGGGGCAAGCATGGCTTTAAAGCAATGGTTGGCTTTAATCAGGAAAGCTCATATTATAAGCTTTTTATGGGACAGGTAAAAGGTCAGACAGCTCCATCTGTACCTTCGTTTGAAGGTGGTAGTGGTGAAAAATTATTACAGGATAGCTATTCAGAGTACGCAATTCGTAGTGGCTTTGCGAGGTTGAATTATTCATTTAATGATAGATATCTTTTGGAGTTAAACGGCAGATATGATGGCTCATCAAAATTTCCTAAGAATTCACGTTTTTGGATTTTTTCCATCTGTATCTTTAGGCTGGAGAATGGGGCAGGAAAAATTTATGAACTGGTCGAAAAGCTGGCTGGATGATTTTAAACTCCGGGCATCATATGGTTCAATAGGTAATCAGAGCATAGATCCATATAGTTATACACCAGCTATGAATGTTGGTTTAGATACAGTTTGGCTGGATGGAACGATAAAGTTAGTGTCATATCTTTGCCGGGATTAGTAAGTAGTACATTTACTTGGGAAACTGTAAACTCTTTTAATGTAGGATTTGATGTTAGTGCATTTAATAATAGGTTACAGGTTGTATTTGACTGGTTTAAAAGAAAGACAACTGGAATGTTGTCTGAAGGAATAGAAATACCCTCTGTTGTAGGCGCTGGTGCACCTTTGCAAAATATTGCAGACTTATCAAGTAAAGGATGGGAAATTAATCTTTCATGGAGAGACAGAATCGGAAATTTTCTCGTATAATATCGGCTTTAATATTTATGATAGCAGAGCCTTTATTGATAAGTTCAATAATGAGTCAGGTTTTGTGGATAGTAATTATGTAGGAAAGGAACTAGGTGAATATTGGGGGTATGTATCTGACGGATACTATACAATTGATGATTTTGTATTGGAAGATGCCCAGAAAGGTGTATGGACTTTAAAAGATAATGTAGTATCAATTCAAGGAGTAGTACCTCAACCCGGTGATGAAAAATTTAAGGATTTGGATGGTGATAATATAATTTCACCGGCAAGTAGTACTTTGAGTGATTCGGGTGACAGAAAAGTTATAGGAAGCAAGACGCCGCGTTATCAGTTTGGAGCAAATATTGGAGTTGGTTACAAAGGACTTAGTCTGGATGTGAGACTTCAAGGTGTTGGTAAGAGAGATTATGTCTTAGGTGGGGCAGCATTATTCCCGTTTGCTGGGTCTTCAGCTTCGGATGCGGTGTTCCAGCCTTTATTCTACAATCAGACAGATTATTGGTCTGCAGTTAGCTATGATCCTAATGATCCTGATTTTATGAAGGCAAAGAATCCAAATGCGAAATTATTCCGTATATATGATCAAGGCAATAATGTGACTTCTAATACAAGAGCAAGTGACAAATATATACAGAATGCAGCATATTTAAGAGTTAAAAATATCACTTTGGCATATAGCTTCCCTAAAAACTGGGTACAAAAGGCCTTTTATGAAAGATGCAAAGATATATTTAAGTATAGAGAATCCTTTCACCTTTTCTTCTTTGCCAAAGGGATATGACCCAGAAGGTAATGAATATAATGAGATTGTATGGAATTATCCATATTATAGGACAATTTCATTAGGTGCCAATATTACATTTTAATCAATTTTTAAGACGATTATTAATATGAAAAAGATATTATTAGCAGGAGTTTTAGGTATTGGACTTTTTTCAGCATGTAATGATAATTATCTGGAAAAATATCCGCTTACATCATTGACGGAACAAAATGCTTTTTGGACTATAGCAACTATAAAGCTTACATGTATCCGTGTTACGAACTATTTACCAATACAACAATTCAAACTAATTTTAAGGAGAACAGCTTAAACTCGCAAAGATATGGAGATTGGTATGCTGGTCTTGTGACAATTCGTGATAATGAATTTAATCCGTATGCATACCAGACCATTACTCAAACAACTTCAGGAGGAGGTTGGGATTTTTCATATATTAGACGCATAAATATTATGCTTAGCCATTTGGGGGATGGAGTGTTAAATCAGAAAGAGGCGGCGTCATTGGCGATCTGTATGGTTTCTTTTTTTCTGCTTGGTGGTATATGGAATTAATAGATCGATTTGGTGATGTTCCTTGGGTTAATACAGTATTGAATGAAACTTCTCCTGAAATGTATGCAGAAAGAACGCCAAGAGCTGAAGTTGCAGATAGTATTATTGCCAGATTGGAGTATGCTGCTGAAAATTTAGGTGATTTTAATGATGGAGATAATACTATCACTGTCGATGTTATAAAAGCTGCATTGTCAAGATTCTTACTTCGTGAAGGGACATGGGCAAAATATCATGGACTGGATGAACCTTATGAAGAATATTTGAGAAAATGTTTGGCTGTATCACAGGAACTGATGACCAAGTATCCAACGTTATATTATGGTGGCGGTACTGAGTCTGAAGATGCTGCTGGATATGGAGAATTATGGACTACTGAGAACTTGAATAATATTCCAGGGGTCATTTTCTATAAGCAATATTTGGATGGACTTCTTATGCATCGAGGAAATGATTTTGAACATATTGCGGCACATAGTGTGGATGTACCACAGTATACTGTCGATATGTTTTTTGATGAAAAACGGATATCCAATCAATAATCCAAATTCGGGATATAAAGGAGGAAAAGGTAAAGATATGTGGGATACTTTTGAAAGTAGAGATCCAAGATTGTATCAGAATATTCAGCCTCCATACGTTGTCGCTGCTAATACTACAGGAGCTTCAGATTATGTCACTACATTCCCAACATGGCAGTCTTAAAAGAAAGGTGATATAAATGAAGGCATACCGTTACGGCAGATGAAGCTGTAAAATACAGAAAATACATTGATTACATGGGAATCAATGATAAGTGTTTAAG
>ENA-OQAL01000234-OQAL01000234.1-human-gut-metagenome-genome-assembly--contig:-NODE-234-length-14456-cov-2.548398_pt1 | contig 14456 bp, 22 predicted proteins | sample MGYA00242491_ERZ504519 | MGnify/ENA primary metagenome ERZ504519 (study PRJEB26092, sample SAMD00036260) | human gut metagenome | host: Homo sapiens | study: EMG produced TPA metagenomics assembly of... | reverse complement strand
GCCCGGGATTGGTGGTCCATCTCCCCCGCAACCCCCGGATCGAATGGCCATCACCCGAGATTTTCGTGAACGTGCCGGCGCTCACTACGTCGATACCGGTATCACGGAAGAACATGCCGCCGCGTTCGCCGCGGGTATCGCCAGGGCTGGCGGACGCCCGGTGCTTGCGACTTCCGCCACGTTCTTCCAACGCACGTTCGACCAGCTGCAGCAAGAGTTGGCATTGAATCATGTTCCCGCCACGCTGCTGATTTTCGGCGCGGGAATTTCCGGCGCGGACAATACGCATTCGGGCACATTCGATATGACGATGTTCGCCAATGTTCCCGACGTGACCTGTTTGGCTCCCTCGAGCGGCGAACAGATGCTTGACATGTTGGCTTGGGCTACCGGCCCGTCCGAACATGGCGTGGTGGCGATTCGTATGCCCGGCGAGCAGATTCTCGCACTTGAACGTGCCGCCGATATGGCGTTCGACCCGTTGCAGCGTGCCGAAGAGCATGATCCAGCCGTCAATATTGCCGGAGCATGCCCGTTCGTCCGCTATCAGATCGTTCAGCCCGGCAGGGATGTGGCGATTCTTGGACTCGGCAACACCATGCCGTTGGCTGCCGAAATTCGTCGGCACTGGCCGAAAATGATGAAGAACATGCTGCGATTACCGCAACGCTTGTTGACGCATTGCAATATTCCACGATGGATGCCGAATTACTGGCGATGCTTGCCGATGGGCATCGTTTGGTTGTTACGTTGGAAGATGGCCAGCTAGAAGGCGGATGGGGTGAGAAAGTCACCGCATTTTATGCCAATTCCAGTAATACCAAGGCTTCTCACGTTCGTGTGCTGAATTTCGGCGCAGCCAAAGAGTTCACCGACCGAGTGCCTCTTGGCGAGCTTAACGAACGTTACGGATTGACTTCAGAAACCATTGTCTCTCGAATCCGCGGTATTCTCAGCGAATAATCGATACATAAGCGAATTGGCGGGGAATGATCGGTATATCTGTGGACCATTCCCCGCCAATCTATAAGTCAGCGATCTGTAATCAGCAATCACTGATCATTCTTGATGGCATCCAAAGCGGGAATCTTCACAGCCTTATTGGCCGGGCCGAAACCTGCTACCACACCAACGGCGATCGAAAACAGCATGGCCACCACAAAAAGCCACCACGGAATCACCGAAATGCGAGTCACATCGTCGCCGCCCATAATCGCTTTGCCGATATTCTCAATGCTGAATCCACCCAAAAGACGCCATATTGATGCCTATCGAACCAATCGCGGAAATCAAGCAAGCGATCACACCGCCGACAAGGCCGATCGCACCAGCCTCGCACAGGAACATCATGCGAATATCGCGCACATAGCAGCCAAGAGCCTTCATAATGCCGATTTCGCGCGTACGTTCCGACACCGACATAATCATGGTGTTGGCAATACCAATCGCGGCAACGAAGAACGACACCGCGCCGATGCCGCCCAAAGCCAACTGGATGCCCCGCGACTGCTTTTCGATCTCCTTACGCGTTTGCTCAAACGAGGAAGTCTGATAACCGGCGCCCTTGATTTGCGCTTCAACGTCGGCAACGTCTTTGATGTCTTGGGTGTGCACCAGTACCTGATCGTAAACGACCTTGCTCGACGTGTTGGCCTTGGTGTCCCCCGATATTTTGGCGTTCAACGTTTTCATATCGTCGATGCTCATCACAATGCCGGAAGTGAACGCATCATAGTTGTTGGCGGAGGAATCAATGACACCCACCACCGTGTATGGCATGGTAATGGTGGGACTCTCACCACTGCCGGAATCGGATGGCGCCACGGATCCGCCGCCCACCTTGCGGTAGTCGTCGGGACTTTGATAGTTGGCTCCGGTAATCAACGTGATTTTGGAGTTCAGCATATCGAAGAACGGGTCTTCGCCTTCGGATTGGGCGCAACCGTTCTCATCACAGTAATAACTGCCCGCTTCTATACGATGATGCTCGGATCTGACGCATACTTATCGTAGAACGAATACACGAAGGATTTGCCCGCCAACACTTCGCCGGCACGCATCGGAAGACGTCCGCTGGCCAATTTATAGCCGGATTCTTCCAATTGCGTGGCGTCGACTCCCACCACGTTGACATATTGCGACACGTACCGGGAGCCAGCTCCTTGCGTGGCATCCACACTGTATGACATCGTTTTCTGAGGAAGCACTCCGGCCACACCGGCAATGCTGCGGAAATTCTGCACGGCGTCATCGTCGAGTTTCGCCTGTTCGCCGTCGGCACCGCTCACGCTGGATGACGTTGCCGTGGAATGCGAGCCTCCGCCGTCCGCATATACGGTGATGTCGTTCAGGTTGCCCATGTTTTTGAGCATCTGCTCGTTCTGTTCGTTGATGCCTTGACCAATGGAAATCATGAGCACGATCGAACAGCAGCCGACGATCACGCCAAGTACCGTAAGAATCGTACGCGATTTGCGACGCAGCAGATTCTGCGTGCATGAACGTGCAATATCCGAAAATCGCATGCTCACTCCTTGGCGGAGGGCACGGAATCAATCACCTGGGTCGCGCGTCAATGGCACCAGCCGTATTAGCCGCACCATCATCAGCACCTGCATGCGAATCGGAGGGATCCAATCCCAATCGTCATCCTCGGCAGCCTTCTTCGCCTTCTTGCGGCGACGCACAACCACCACAACCACAATGGCGATCACGGCAACGACAGCCACGGCAACGACAATCCACACCCAAGTCGGAATGCCTTGATTTTCCTGCGGGTCAACATCCATACCGGGATCGGCGGGAGCCGGAGCCTCAGACACCGTAATCTTCACCGGCGATTCCTTGGTCTGCTGCTGGCCGTCGGCATCCTCGTACGTCACCTTCAGTTTGGCATCATATTCGCCGGCCGCATCCGCAGTGAAAGCGAATCCGATGGAACCAGAAGCGCCGGACGCCACATTGCCGATATACTGCGTGGCTTGCGTGGCGGTGATGCCGTCACCCTCGATGGACGCTTCGACATTGGATACATCCCCCTTGCCCTTGTTCACGTATTCCATGGAATGGTGGATTCCTCGCCCGCATTGATGGCGTCTGGAAGCACGGGATCGCCCAGTTCGAAACGGTCGGGCTGCGAAACAGGTACGGAAATCTTGATATCCGAAGTGTTGGAATTGCGGGTGCCGCCATCGACATACTCGTATTTGAAGTTGATATCGATGCCCTGCGCGCCGTTCTTCGCACTCGACAGCACCTGCATGGGCACGGTCTGGGTCAGGGAATAGCCCGCCCACAGCGAATCGTAATAGAACGTGTTCGTACCGCCGGAAATGGCGAAATTCTCACCGCCGTCAACGGTCACGACCATATTGCCGACCGCGACCTTGCCCATATTCTGGAAGGTGAAGCCAAGATCGAAATTCGTGCCGACCGCCACGGAACCGTCGCCATAGGTGAAGTTGGTGATGATGATGTTCGGCACCGGACCGGCCGGCTGCACGGTGGAGCCGCCGTTGTTGTCGTCAGTGCCATCACCGTCTTCGGCGAGCGCCGTCGGCACAATGCAGGTCAGCGCGATGGCGATGGACGCCATCAATGCGATGAGCATGTTGATGAATTTTGCGGAATGGTTGCTGTTACTCATGGAATTTCCTTCTCTTCTCTGCCGTCACGCGTTGTTCATCAGACGGTCATCGATGATGCGTCCGTCAAGTAGCGTTACGATACGGTCGGCATATTGCGCCATATTGTCATCGTGGGTGACGAGCACGATGGTTTGGTCGAGGTCGCGAGCGAACGCGCAGATCATGTTCATCACGTCGGTTTGGTTTGGAGTCGAGGTTGCCGGTCGGTTCGTCGGCGAATACGACTTGCGGTCTGGCTGCGAACGCTCGCGCGATGCCGACACGCTGTTGCTGTCCGCCCGACATTTGCGTCGGGTAGTGGTTCATGCGTTTGCCGAGCCCTACTCGTTTCAGCATTTTCTTGGCGATTGCCTCACGCTTGTTTTCGGTCTCCTGGACTATCAGCGGCATTGCCACGTTTCCACGGCAGTCAGATTGGGAAGCAGGTTGTATGACTGGAATACGAAACCAAGATGTTTTTGCCGAAATTCCGCCAATTGCCGTTCATTCAACCGAGAAATGGGCACTCCCCCGATGCGCACGCCGCCTTTGGTCGGTTTTCCATACCTGCTAGCTGGTTCAGCAGAGTGGATTTGCCAGAACCGGATTCGCCGTAGATACAGCAGATCTGCCCTTGCGGAATGGTGAGATTGATACGTTCCAGCGCCACGACGGTTTCGTCGAGCACCGGATATTCCTTACGCAGATTCTTGACTTCGATGATGGGCCTGCGCGTCCCCGCCATCGACTCTTGCCCTTCATGATCTGTCATAGTCTTCGTTGTCCTCCCCCACACGGCGTCAATACGTCTGTCCCACAACCGAGTTTATACCGTTTTCCAGTTCCCTGCATCCCTTAGGGGAACACCCCGAGAAGCACAGACCCCCGTCTCATATCCTCCTAAAACAACCCTAACTAGGGTGGTTTTCTCGTTTCGTGCCAAAAACACTTCGTTTCGTGCCAGACGGCAAAATCCCCGAATCTCGCAAAAATAGAATGAAAACAACGAGGCAGACATTCGGATGACGTTGTCGGAAGCGTCATCCGCATATCACACAAGGGGAACCATCATGCGTCGTCGTTTTACTCAAACCGAGGTGTATTACCTGAACACCCTGCCCGCGGTGGAGCGAGCTTCCATGGACCGCATCACGTACTCGAAGGAATTTCAGGTGCGTTGCATGGCGCAATATCTGCGCGGCAACGGTCCTACCAGTATTTTCGCCAGCGCAGGTCTTGATCCGAAAATCGTGGGAGGCAAGCGCATCGAGCGCGCGATCGCCCGTTGGAAAGCCGATCCGAAAATCATGCTTGAAGCACAGACGTTGGCAAACAAATCCGATTCCGGGCAGCGCGATCTGCTGGTGATCACCCAAGCCATGACCATCAAATGGCTGGAAAAGAAAGTCATGGACCTGCAGAAACAGCTTCACCTGCTTGAATCACATGCGATGAACTGCTCACTGCCGAATTCAAACTCCAGGGAAGGTCTTGTCAGCATGGCGTGACATACGCCGAAACGTATGACATGCGTACGCAAAACACGGTCATTGCCGACAGGCCAATCACATAGACGTGCGTTGCGGTACGGCAACGCGCCAAACAATAATCCCTCCTTTCACCGCCGCGCTCTCCGTCACATATAAGCGGCCGTCTCGAAAGGAGGGATTCTTCATGCCTCTGGAACGTCAGCGAAACATCCTCGCCCCGTATCGACACTCTGCATTTCGTGTATAAAACGCGCTGTCCTTACTCTGCATTTCGTGTAAATGCCTTAATTTTCAAGGAGTACACCATGCTCTTCAGGCGCAAGGCATATCAAACACTCATGGCTTGGAAAAGCCAGTCGAATGGCAAGCGCGCCATGCTTATTGAGGGAGCACGACGTGTTGGAAAAAGCACTTTTGGCGCAAGAATTCGCACAACACGAATACGAAGGTCATCTTGTCATCGATGCAGAGCATCGGCACGGCTATTTTGCGACTATTTCGCAGCTTCGTCCGCGGACATCATGGCCTGGGTGATCTGGTCGCGCATCTCGTTGAAACCGCCAGGCGTCGAAGCCGGCAACACCACCGTCTTCGCATTCTGCGACGAGGCGAGATTACGCATGGTGTCGAGATACTGGTTGAACAACACCACATTGTTCACGTCGTTCACGTTCATGCCGACTGCCTGCAGACTCTTGATCTGGTCGACGATACCATTGGCGATCTCACGACGATAGTTGGCCTGGCCTTCACCCTGAAGACGGGTCTTCTCAGCCTCGGCTGCCGCCTGGGTCTCGATCTGAATACGCTGGGCTTCGGCGCGCTGACGGGTGGCCTCCTTCTCGCGCTGGGCAGCGTTGATGGAATCCATGGCGTTCTTGACCTGCGGACTCGGATCGATTGCCGTGATCAGCGTCTTGACCACAGTGAAACCGAAGCGGGACATTTCGTTGCCGACGGTCTTCTGTACGTCAAAGGCCACATCGTCCTTACGGGAGAAGGCATCGTCCAAAGACAATGCAGGAATGGCGGAACGCAGCGCATCCTCCATGTAGGAACGCAGCTGACCAGCCGGATCACGCAGCTCATAGTATGCGGTGGCCACATTGCTCGGGTCAACACGGAACTGAGTGGACGCCACCACCGTGACGAACACATTGTCAAGCGTCTTGGTCTCCAACTGCACATTAAGCTGATTGACGCGCATGTTGGTTTTCATGGCGATACGGTCCACGAACGGGATTCGAATATGAATGCCGGCGAACTGCACCTTGTTGAATTTGCCGAAACGCTCAATAATATAGGCCTGCTGCTGCGGCACGATAAACAACGTGGACAGGAACAGGAACGCGACGATAAGTGCAATGACAAGGAGCGTAATAAGGAACGGCATGACATTACTCCCTTCTTTGGTTTTCTCTCGAAGCCTGTTGATTGACGGCTTTCCGTAGGTTCTGCAACCATTGCCGAACCCAAGCAAAAACTTACCAAAGAATGCAATCACGTGCAGACAAATGTCCGCGAGTTGGGCAAAGTCCATTCGGAAGCCGGACATCGACCGTCCGGAAGCCGACCCACATACGTCTACGAGCCGAACAGGAGACAATTCTCCTTGTCCGACTCGTGAGATGGCATACGCAATGTTGAATCAGATCAGGCCGAGTTCCTTGCATTTGGCTTGCAACTGCGTGGCCGAAGGCTCCACCAGCCATGAGCCATCGGCGAACCGAATCACGGGAATGTGCTGTTGTCCGCTGATCGCAATGGCCTTCTCTGCAGCACCATCCTCATGCTCGATATCATGAAGGCTGTAGGCGACCCCGAAACGGTCTAATGCTGCCTTGGCTCGATGGCAGTCGCCGCACCAGTCGGCTCCATAGAAATCAATTGCCGCATTGTCAATCATAAAATCACTCCTTACGAGGCATTAATCTCATCAAATTTAGGCGATGCCTCAAGCAACATCTTCGTATACGCATCTTTAGGGTGTCGTAACACGGAACCGACAGCTCCATATTCGACAAGATGGCCGTCTTTCATTACCGTCACCTCATCCGCAACTTCCTGAACAATGTCCAAATCTCATACTCATGCCCCGACAATCCCGGATAATGCACGGATTTTACCAGCGGATGCAGCAACAGATAGCTGGAGATCGCACGCGCGTTCTCCTGCTGGCGGTCCATGCGCAGGGCGAGCGTCTGATACCACGACGCACCGAATCGCATTCGTTCGGCGCAAGCACGCCACCCAAACGATTCTGCGCGAAGTAGACACGTTTGCCCAACCCGTCGTCCTTGACCACCACAAGACCGGCGTTGACTTCGGAATGGCCGGCCAGATACTTGGTAGCGGAATGGATGACGATGTCGGCACCTTGGTCGAGCGGCAGCTGCAGATACGGGGTAACGAATGTGTTGTCGACAATGGAAATCGCACCATAGCGATGAGCGATTTCAGCAATCTTCGTCACATTGTTGACCTGCAGCAACGGATTGGTAAGAACTTCGAAATACACGGCCTTCGCCGGACAACCATGCGCGGGTCCCTTGGCGGAGTGCCCGGAAACAGCGGCATCAAGCGCTTCGTAGTCGGCGGGTTCACGGCTCCGGTGTTGTTATCGTTGACCGGCAGTCCGTGGACAAACTGAGTGTTGAATCTGGTCATGGTGCGCACCCCCTCGGGTTGTGGCTCATTGCCGCATGCCATTCACGCGGTCACTGGTACCCACTAAACCGCATCCTGCGTTTCAACGCGCGCCGCGCCTTATCAACGTTGGCTATAGAACGCGCGAATCGCCATAACATTTTCTTGTAAGCGGCTATCAAACGGCGGAGAGGCAAGGCACCGCACCGCAATCGCAAAAACGTCGCCTGCATAAGGAGCGTGTGTCGGTTTCCTAAGGGAAAGACGTTTCGATGGCAATTGGAGGATGGGACGTCCACAACCGATCGAAAGACGATCGCAAACAATCGAAGGAAAATAGAAAAAGCGATTGTGCAAGCACACAATCGCTCATCCATGCAAAAAGGCTACGTAGGAAAAATTACGCTAGCACAGCAGCCACCCGGCGCACGGCCTCACGCAACTGGTCCTCGGATTTGAGCAGGCTGAATCGTACGTAATCCTTGCCTACTTTGCCAAAACACGTGCCCGGCAGCGCGGCGACGGCCGCACGTTCCAACAGCATGTCGGCAAACTGTTCACCCGTCTGATCTTCAGGAGCATGCACCCAAGCGTAGATGCCACCGTCTGAATCGAAAACATCAAGTCCGGCTTCACGCAATCCACCTGCCACGATTTCGCGACGAGACGCATACCGTTCCGCAAGTTCGGCCACACAGCTCTGATCCGACAGCAGTGCCACAGTGCCCGCGTCTTGAATGCTGGACGTAACCATGGAACCCATTTGATAGTGGTACTGCTTCACATGAGACACAATGTCGTCGTTGCCCGCGATGAAACCGGCACGCCAGCCGGCCATCGCATACATTTTCGACAGCGAGCATACTTCCACCGCAACATCGAAGGCACCCGGCAGCGACAGTATGCTGATTTGCTGCGCATCGACTCCCAATCCCGCATAAGCGAAATCCTGCACGATCGCGAAATGATATTCATGAGCCAAATCGATGGCACGTTGCAGAAACCCACGCGGAGCCTGCGCACCCGTCGGATTGTTCGGATAGTTGAGCACCAGCACTTTCACACGATTCCACACTTGCGCAGGCACCGCATCCAAATCAGGCAGGAAGCCACGTTCCGGCAGCGACGGCAGCAGAACCTCCTCGGCACGGCTCATCACCGTCATGCAATGATACGAGGGGTAATACGGATCCGCATATGCCACAGCATCGCCCGGCGAAACAAGCACGGCGAACAGCGCCGCGAGACCATCAACCGCGCCCTCCACGGCAAAAAGCTGGGTTTCCAATCAACCTCAACACCATACGTGTTGCGATACCACTGTTCGGCAGCCTGCAGAAAACTCGGTTTGCCGTCGAACGGCGAATACCGGGCATTGGCCGGATCGTCAACCGCCTTTTTGGCCACTTCTCGAATGAAGTCAGCGGGGAACGCATCCGGATTGCCTTTGGCCAAATCGATCACATCGGCCCCGTCCGCAACCGCGGCAGCCACTTTGCGATCCATATCGGCGAACACATTCGGCGGAATCGACTGCGCCACCGTAGTGAACGCAACAGGAGAAACATACGAAGTCATTCATCAACCCTCCCTATCATCGTGCGACTGTATATGCGCACATTCACGCATATACGCAACCATCAGTGCGTCACCTTGCGTGCGAACCAATCGCCGATCCATTGAATGATCTGCACAATGACGATCAGAATAATAACAATCACGACGAGCACGCCGGTTTCGTAACGGTTATAGCCGTATTGAATGGCCATATCGCCGATGCCGCCAGCGCCGATCGTTCCGACCATTGCGGAATAGCCAATCAGTGAAATAATGGTGAGCACCACACCACGAATGAACGACGGCAAGGCCTGAGGGAATACCGCATCCACAATGATTTGGCGTGTGGTGGCACCAGTGGAGATGGCAGCTTCAAGCAAGCCCGGATCAACTTCGGAAAACGCGCTTCCGCGATTCGCGCAAAGAACGGCACCGCGGCGATCGACAGGGAAATTGCGCCACCTGTCGGCGTGTAAGGATCACCCAGAATCAATTGCGCAACCGGAATAAGCACCACCATGAGAATCAGGAACGGCAGCGAACGAATCGCGTTGACGATGAAACCGACAATAACGTTCAACGCATGATTCGGCGTGAACAAACGATTTTCGGTCAAATACAGCAGCAACGCCACCAACGTGCCCAACACCACGCCGATAATCGCCGACACCACAACCATGTATGCCGTGTCGATCAACGCCTGACCGAGATTGTCTTGAAGGATTTCCAGAGTTTCTTCCATTGTTCTCACGCCTCCTGATTATCCGCAGCTTCGGCGGCCACAACCAGCTGCCCACGATCAAGTTCCCGATAGCTGAACACATGCGTTCTCAACGTATTCAACGCCTGCACCAGCGGCTCCCCCGCGCCAGAAACGAGCACAATCAGAATGCCGATGGCCTGCGAACCGAAATACTCCACATTCGCATGCAGCACGTCGATGCTCACGCCGTAATCCTGCGCGACCCGGCTGATGAGCGGTTCGAGTGCCGCATCCCCCTTGTATCGCAGTTCCACGATGGTGCCGGCCGGCAGCGACGGCACCAGCTGCGGCGGCACCGCAATGCCCAGATAGCATTCCACCAACGCTTTGGTGGTCGGATGCTTCGGCGTGCTGAACACGTCGAAGGTGTTGCCTTGCTCCACTACCACACCGTTTCCATAACGGCCACTCGGTCGAAAATCTGCTTCGCCACGTCAAGCTGATGCGTGATGAACACGATGGTAATGCCCAGTTCGCGGTTGATGCGTTGCAGAAGCGCCAGAATGCCTTCCGTGGTTTCCAGGTCAAGTGCGCTGGTAGCTTCATCGCACAGCAGGATTTCCGGCTTGTTGGCGAGCGCACGTGCGATGGATACACGCTGTTTTTGCCCGCCCGACAGGCTTGACGGGTAGCTGTCGATTTTGTTTTCCAAACCGACCAGTGCCAGCAGTTCGCGGATGCGTGCCGACCATTGCGCTTTCGGATATCCGCCGGCTTTCAGCGCGAATTCGATGTTCTTGCCGACCGTGACATTGGTGATCAGGTTGAATCCTTGGAAAATAAAGCCGATTTTCTTGCGCAGGTCGCGCAACTGACCGCCTTTGAGTGCGGTGATGTCGCTGCCGTCGATCACCACATGACCGCCCGTCGGTCGTTCCAGCAGGTTGATGGTGCGCACCAACGTGGATTTGCCTGCTCCGGAGAAGCCCACGATGCCGAAGATTTCGCCTTTTTCCACGCTGATGTTCACATGTTTGACCGCTTCGACGGTTCGTCCGCCTTCATGAAAGGTCACGGACACGTCGTTGAGTTCAATAACGCTCATGGTTCGTTCCTCATTCCGTTCAAGTACGTGTTTACGTTCGTTCGATACGTTTCGTTTGATACGTTTCGTTTGATGAATCTCGTTTGCATAAAGCCCGTATGAGTTTTCCAATTCATACGGGCCTTTGCATATTACCTATCGCCGCGCTGCAGCGGTCACCAAGTGGTCGGCTTGCCGAAATCCTTGAACTCGCTCTTGGCGATGGCGTCCTTGAATTTCTGACTGACGAGCAGTTTCTTGACGGCCTTGCCGAAGTCGGAATCGACGTCCTGGGTACGGACCACGAACACTTCGATCACGCCATCATCCTGCTTTTCCATGGCGAGCGCATCGGCAGGCTTCAGATCAGCAGCCCAAGAGTAGTTGCCCGGCACCAGAGCCACATCAACGGTGTCCAAGGAACGGGCCAGCTGTGCAGCATCGATCGTTTTGATTTTGAGGTTCTTCGGATTGGATGCGATATCGTTGACCGTAGCCTTGGTGGCATCGACTTCGCCCTTGAGCGTCACCAGACCCTGCTGCTGGAGCACGCCGAGAGAACGTGCCAGGTTAGAGCCATCGTTCGCGATTGCGACCGTAGCTCCGTCTTCGATATCATCGATGGACTTGTACTTGTTGGAATAGATGCCCAAGCCAAGGGTTGGGGTCTGTCCAAGGGAGGTCAGGTCGAGATTGTTGTCGGCGGTGAACTTCTTCAGATAATTGCCATGCTGGAAAAGATTCGCCTGAATGGAACCAGATGCAAGTGCCTTATTGGGCTGCACATAATCGTTGAACAGCTTGGTCTTCAGTTTGAAACCGTCATCCTTCAGCAGTGGCGCGATGACCTTGTCGACCATGTCGCCGTATGGTCCTGCGCACACGCCGACGGTGATTGTGGTGGTTTTGCCCTTCGTGGTGTTCAGGCTTTCCTTGGATGCGGATGCGCTGTTGCCGGAACCGCATGCCGCAACGGAAATAAGTGTTGCAGCGGCAAGTACTGCTGCAACGATTCGTTTGATGCCGTCCGGCCTCTTGAAAATAGCGATGGTCATGGTTGTTTTCCCTCTCCTACTTGTTTTGAAAAAATACGATTATTCCGTTACCGGCTTACTGGCTTCGACGTCGGCTTTGGCCTGTGCGACGATGTCTGGATTGTGGATGGCGAAGGCTTGTTCGGCGAGATGCACTTCGCGGGTTAGGAATTCGTGCAGCTTGCATTCGTAGCCATGCTCGCGTCCGACTTTGGCGATATAGCCGTTGATGTAGTCGACTTCCGTTGGACGTCCCTTGGTCAGGTCTTGATACATGGACGGATAGTGCAGCGGATGCGCCACGCCCGCGGTGTGCAGAATGGTTTCGACTTCCGTTTCGCGCGTGCCCAACAGTTGGTATCCGGCTGCTTCGGCCGCACTGTAGGCTTCATCGACCAGCTGTTCGGTGAGCCAGCGTGCGTCGGGATGCGCATGGAATTCGCCGAAACGAATCTGGTACATGGTACACAGCGTGTTCAGCACCGAGTTGAATACGATTTTCGCCATGCACATGCCGATGAAGTTGTCCACGATGGTCGGGTTGAGCGTGGCCGTTGCGAATCCTCGTACAGCGCCTGCTCGTGTTTGCGCACCTCGTCAGTCACATCATCCGCGTAGGCACACAGTTCATGGCCTTGGCATGTACTCCGCCGGTGAAGTTGAAATCGCCGGGGCCGTACACGTAGGCACCGATCAGTGCGGTGCCGCCGTAAATGCGGTCTGTGGAGAAGTATTCGTTGAGCTTTTCGAAGTGTCCATAGCCGTTCATGGCGGAGAACACGATCTGCTTCTCATTGAACAGATGGGCGCAGCGCTTGAGCACGCCGTCAAGCTGCATCTGCTTGAGGAACACGATCCACACGTCCGGCTGGCCGGCGTATTCCTCCGGATAGTACACGTTGATCGGCACGAGATGGCGGTCTTCACCGTCTTGCGACACGTAGGCACCGCCCTGCTCGCGGATCTTCTCGACGTTCGGCTTCCATGTATCGACGAAGTCGACGTCTTTGTGCGCGAATTCCTGCAGCAGCACACCGTACTGGATGCCCATTCCGCCGGCACCGATCACTGCGTACTTCATGTTCCGCGCTCCTCTCTCGTAAAACATCTCGCTTGTTTTTCAAGCAGACAATCACAAGATATCGGAAAAACAACATGGCAACATCGGCGTGGCTATATAGCTTTTATGGAAGGCGCGAATCGTAATAATTGCTTTTTATGGAAGGCGCGAATCGTAATAATTGTTTTTTATATAGCGTTATCAGCAATCATATATTTGTATGTAAATATGATTATGTGAATATAGAAAACCTTCCGCCTGAAGCGACGGAAGGTTCAAAATATTTTAGTTTGATTAACTAGTTATCAGTCGACCACACCTTTTTTCGACCACGATTTCATCAGGATCGACTTCGTCGCCATACACCGGCTTCAGTGTCTCCTCATAATCCTTGTGGAAGAAGTTTTCATCGCCAAGCTTGTCGATTTCGTCGTTGATCCAGTCAAGCAATTCCTTATTGCCCTTCTGCACTGCGGCAGCATGGTGTCCTTATCGCCCAGTTCGGTGATACCGACCTTGAAGCCCTTGTTGGACTTGGCCCATGCGAGCACCTCGGTGTTGTCGGTGGAGAAGGCGTCGCCACGGCCGTCGAGCAGCGCGTTGTAGGCATCGGCGTACTGGTCGTACTTCTGCAGCTTGATGTCGGGGTAGTTTTCTCGAAGAAGGTTTCGGCGGTGGTGCCCTTGGTCACGATCAGGGTCTTGCCCTTGAGCTGGTCAACGTCGGTGATTTCGGCGTTTTCCGGGAACGGAACGCCCAACGCCACCTTCATGTACGGCTTGGCGAAGTCGACCTTCTCCTTGCGCTCGTCGGTGACGGTGAAGTTGGCCAGCGTGATGTCGACCTTGTTGGAGGTGAGCACGTCGACTCGGGCGGCGGCGTCAACGGAGGTGTATTCAACGTCTACGCCAAGATCCTTGCCCAAGCGCTCGGCGAAGTAGACGTCGTAGCCGGCATAGTTGCCGTCCTTGTCGACGTAGCCGAACGGGGCCTTGTCGGAGAACACGGCGACCTTGAGCTTGCCGGACTTCTTGATCTCATCCAGAGTGCGGGCGGTGGCGCTGCTGCTGGAACTGGAATCGCTACCCGTGGAGCCTTCGTCGCTCGGAGTGGCCGCGGACGACCGCAAGCAGCCACGGAGGCTGCCATGATCAACGCGGCCGATGCGGCCACGATGCTCTTGAATTGTTTTGGTTGATGATTGATGCGGTCATGGTTTCTCCTCTCTTGCAAAGAATGACTGCTATCAAAATCTT
>ENA-OQAL01000233-OQAL01000233.1-human-gut-metagenome-genome-assembly--contig:-NODE-233-length-14509-cov-3.818384_pt1 | contig 14509 bp, 13 predicted proteins | sample MGYA00242491_ERZ504519 | MGnify/ENA primary metagenome ERZ504519 (study PRJEB26092, sample SAMD00036260) | human gut metagenome | host: Homo sapiens | study: EMG produced TPA metagenomics assembly of... | reverse complement strand
CTTTCTTCTGTTCCCGGTGTTCGGGTGTCAGCTGCCTTACCGTGCGCGTCCAGACCGCCCACATAGCAGATACCAATTGAATGTTTGTTGTACGACACACCTGAGAATCCCTTGCTATTACAGTGCGCCCCCGTCAATAGTGAGCGAACGACCAACTTCTACCGTACCATCCAGCCGGATAATGAAATTGTACCCAATCGTGGAAAAACCACGCTGAAGGTGCATCTGTGTGATTTCCTTCTTACCGATGTCCTGCCCGGCCTTTGTAGCAGAGCAATGGACTACTATCGCATCAATCTTATTCATTTCTTCTCCTCCTCCTTTTTATTTGTCTCAAATAAAAATTTGGGCAGCCAATTTTGCTATATCATCTTTATTCTCAATAATAACAGACATGGTTTTTTCCGCCTTACGTAATTCGGCTTTCTGCCAGCTTTTTTCCCTTACAGATTTAAACTCGCAGAACACACAATAAGCTGCCCAAAACATACTAAACACCGGAAATGGTATTACTACACAGCAGATAAGGTCTATAAACACAAGCACCATGAACGGACTGAAATATTTCTGCGCTTTACTTGCGGTCTTCTTGTATCCAGTAGATGTGCGTGCCTCACCTCTCTTTTTTGCTTTAATAAGCCCGAAAACAAAAATCTATTGCCATTGCACCTAGTGTAGCAGCAGAAGATAATGCAATCAATACTATATGCATCATCATGTGCTCCCTGATAAAGCTATACACTATATCTTTCATAATTTAATATAAACCGCAATATAAGTTGAAACAATCAATGCCATCTCAGCCCAGAATACCGGTTTCAAGCTTACAAGATCGTTGTAAAAACTAGAACTTGACTTTTTCTTAATAAGGCTATACGCAATATAGCCAACATACACAAGCCAAAGCAATAGAATCCACTTGAAATTAAGCCATACCCATATCTGTGAAAATACAAGAAGCATAATTGCCCCAGCATAATGAGCGTTACGCTCAGATTTTTCCCCCTTGAAATTCGGAGAAATACCAACTAAAGTAATTCCTACTATGGTAAGGAAAATCAAGAACTGTGATGATTCCGAACTTACTTCAAGGGCAACAGGTAGCAATGAAAACCCTGTTGCAAGCATAACAAACGTAAACCACTTCTTGTGCTCAATCCTGTAATAAGTATCCGAAACTGAATAAGGTACTCCTGATTTTACAATTACTACAGCGATATAAATCGCAATAACAAACAATGAAATTAAGAATAGGACAGTCATATCACATAGATAAATTATTAAACAAAATACCAATTCCAACAGCAGCAAAAATCGTCACACATCCAGCAATAGACGCAAGAACATCAAACCAGTCAGCCTTATCATCCATGATAATTTCTTTTACAACAGACAGAAAAGCCACTACCGTTGTGCCAATTATTACACATGATATTTTTCCCCATGAGTCTAAATCACCCTCCTGAAGAATTGATACAAAAGTGATAACTGCGCAAATCCACCCTCCTCCAAGGAAATGCAATACCTTGTCATTCCCTACCTTTTAATCAAATCATCTAATTCCTTCATATAAAATAAGATTTAATAAACAAAAGGCCCTCTGACAATGCACAATACATTATCTGAGGGCCTTCACAAAGATATTGAATATATTATATCATATCTTTTTTTTAGAAAATCCTATAATCACGACTAATCAAATATCACTGATATACAAACACATAACTCAATCCTAAATATATAATTCAACATTGAACGAATCTTTTTTCTCCCATCCTTCTTTCAACGATTCCTGTATATGATTCATAGCCTTCAAGTAAAAATCCTGTAAACTTTCAAGATTCTCAAATGTTTTATAATATGGCTCCTCATTAGTACCTAACTTGAAAGTTACTGGAAGATTCTGTCCGGAAGTCTGAACGGCAATGTCATATGCTGCCTTGTAGTTGAACTGGTTCTCATTCGACAGCCATACAGTATGACCTTCATATTCTAATCCTGAAAGTATCTTCTTATCTGTTTCAGAATTGTACCACTGAGATACGATAGAGCGTATTTCTTCAGAATCAGGCTTATGGTCAAGTTCCTCCTCCATGTATGAGCATGCCCCATCTTCACCTGCAACAACATCAAATCTTAGACGCCATTTGTTCTTAACTGGGTTTGTACATTCAAGTAACCTAATATCAGAATATCCTTCTACTCTCTTCATTTCACGTAAATTTATACTTAACCTTATTTCCGTCAAAGGTTTCAGGTTCCAGTACTGTCTCGAACGGAAAGCCATCCTCCATGTCAGAAATCTGGTCAAGGATTGCCTTCATTTCCTCCGATGCAGTGAAGAACTTCTTCCATTCTCCGGTTTTCTTTATCCTAATAGACACAAGATACCGTCCTTCTCCTTCAGATGTCTTAATGTCCGTCTCGTAGTCATGTACCTCTATCTCAAGATTTATCAACGTCTTGAGAGATACCGTTTGTCCTGGGAACCGTTTCTTTCCATCTGCAGGAGTATATACGACTCCCATTTCACTAAATTTTTTCATATCCTTATTTGTTAATTTTTGAACAATCTACAACAATCCGCATGCTTGGTCATTCCGTAAAAAGAAGCAATAAGCACATCCCTTCTCTTAGAGCTTTTTACTTCGTGCATTTTCTTGCAAACTTTTTCTTTATTCTCTTCCTGAGCAATACATGGTCAGGAAATATAACATAGCCTATAAAGTCTATCCCTTGTTCTGTCGGGAAAACCCTGACGTTATCCTTTATCTCAAGATTTATTCCATCAAGCCTTTCCTTTATTACGTTATAAATGGACCACAAATATTCCTTATTTGAAGATAGAACAACCATATCATCACAATACCTGTAATAATACTTCACACCTAACTCATCTTTCAGGTAATGATCCACAACAACAGACAGAAGAAGATTTCCAAGGCATTGCGAGCTTCTAAGTCCAATGCTGATACCTGAAGGCATCATACGGACAAACTTATCGAGAAGGCATATCAGAATCTTATCCTTAAAACAAACTTTTTTTTACGCAATCCATCATTGCATCCTGGTCTATACTTTCATAAAAATTTATGAATGTCCATTTTCAGACAGTATCTTGTTCCATCCACATCATTACGTATATCATCCCTGATATACTTCATCAGGTCGTGCATACCTCTTCCAACGATACTCGCAGAAGTTGTCCTTATGTAACGTGGTAACAAGTGTTTATCAACAACACGCATTACAGCATTAATAGCTATTCTTTCTCTCAAAGATAAAACCTGAATATGTCGAAGTTTTCCACCTTCAACAACATCTATATCTTTGTATCCAGATATTTCAAAGCTCCCGTCCGCAAGAGACTCGGACAATCCCGTAAGTATTCTTTCCGTATCCTGTATAATACGCTGGCCTGACTGAGACTGTTTCCTTTTTGTCCCACGAAGAACCTGTTTGTAAGATTCATACATGTTCGAATACTCAACAACCTCACTCATGATGTTACCTATTCTCTTCATGCCTTCAATCACCGGGCCCAACTTCTTCGGGAAAAATCCCTACCAAACTCTACCCATTCAAGTTTTTTTCAACTTTCCGGTACAAATACCGCTTTTGTTGAGGCTCATCCTCCTGGCATAAATCCATTATTTCCTTCTGATTGATTCCGAGACGAGAGCCGATATTCGTAAACGAGGACGAGGAATCGTTGCCGCAATTCGCGTACGAGACACCGCCATTCGCATTCGAGTTGTTGTTCGACCGGCACACCACACGGTACAGAGGAATCCACCCTCGTGGCAAATGTAATGCTTTTTTCATAATCCAAAAATAAATTCGACGGCTTACGCCCGTTTTTAAAAGTTGACGTAAAAAACTACGTCAACTTCCTAAATCATATTATGCCAAAATCGCTTTTATCGCTTTAAACGCAGTCACGCTTTCCGCTTCTTCGATTTCACCCCTGAAGGCGAGACGAGAGCCGATATTCGTAAACGAGGACGAGGAATCGTAGCCGCAATACGCGAACGAGACACCGCCAACCGCATTCGAGCTGCTGTACGACCGGCACACCACACGGTTAGCAGCATTACTTACATTAAACTCATCACAATAATAAGTAGTCGAACTTCCTTTCTGTGAATGTACTCCTACTATATCCATGTACTTCTGATGATACATACCAGTACAATATCCACTAACTGTTCCGGACTTTACTTTACGTGTACTTCCATCTGGCATCTCTATCAGCAACTTATATTGTTCCTGCGTATTCGTATTAGGCAAAGAAACACCTGACAACCATTCATACTTATCACCGTACAAATTCTCATATCCCATGCAGTTTGTATTGTAAATGAGAGAATATACATTCTTTCCATCTTCATTTGGGCGTACATACCATGCATTGGAAGTCTGATGTGCTCCTCCATCTGAATTATAGCTTATGGTATCCTGCATACCAAGCAATGCCGTAGTTCCGATATTTCTCTGTTCTGTTGACTGTCCATATCCGCACTGGTCCTGAGAATCACGACGACCATAGAAAGCAAAAAACAAGTTAGCTATATCCTTGTGCATCTCCCAGTCAATAAGTTGAAGTCCCCTTTGCTTGGCATAATAGACGAAATCACTCTGAGTCAATGAGCCAACACTTGCATTACCTGTAGCAGCCGAATACAATTTACTACCTATCGTACATGCCTCAAAGACAGCTACCAGACACGGTTCATGCTCAACCCAGTCAGGTCCATATCTTCAATCTTATCGCTGTTGCTCAATACCACGCAATCAAATTCCGCATACTTATGAATAGTAAAGTTCAATTCCGTAGCCCCTTCCGGAACATCACAGATAATATACATACCATTGACAAACCTATTGTTTAGAGAATCTACAAAAACATCCTTCACTACATTCTTTCCGGAATCCGTAAAACATGACCCAATCATTGATGTACCAAGTACAGTCGGGAATCTCACTTTCTTATATCCAAACACGTTAACTTTACAGACAAGATAATTTGAATCCTGTGAATAAGCATCATCAAGATGCTGTCTTCCAACAGTCAGTTTATACCCTTCACGCACATTCTTTTCAGACTCAATCTCATCATAACCAATAACCTTACATTCCGATCTATCCGGCATTTCTTCATTCGAACTGAAACATGAATACTTCTTGTTATTCAGGTAGTCATTGATACCCTTATACCAATAATGAGGCTCATATATATACACGTCACCTTCAGTAGAATCCAACTTAGCCGGTGTTCCTGAAGCTGCTACTTCGGCATCCGCATAATAATTACTATCCTCATCATGAAGCTGGCATATAACCATCTTTCCTTCTGATTTCAGTTTACCAAGTACCCGATGTCTGTTTCTCCTGATAACTGATATATGAGCACTTGTCTGATAAGTATTGCCAAACTTGTATCCGGTCTCATTATCAAGGTTAGATATATTTGCATCGTCCGGAACTGTATCATCAAACTCAATCATAGTATATTGAGGCTGACGAATATTCAGCTCATCAAACCGTTCAGCATATTTAGCATACACTTCTTCATCAAGATACTTAGTCAGTTTGTAGTTGCCAACCAGCTTACACCTTGTATTTGTAGTGATACCTTGAGCGTCAATACCTCCAATACCAGAATCATACCAAACCTTCAAATCACTTCCGTCTCCTTCCAGATTAATTCCAGTTATACGAACATATTTCAATGCACCTTTAAGAGCGAACATCTCATCAAATACCTTTTTACCGTCTATAAGGGCACAATTTTCAATCCATAATCCTGTAAGATTATTCTTTGCATCAAATGTGATAGCATCCCATTCTATATATTGCATTGAACGCAGTACAAGAGTCTGGAAGTTTTCAGGAAGATGAAGTTTATTAATAAGCGCACCCTCAGCAAAGGTTATTGTAGACATCTTTGTACATCCGGATGCGTTCACTTCTTCCAGACGGTTGCATCCTGACAGGTCAAGGCTCGGAAGGTTGGTGTAGTTGACTACCTCAAGCTTACGCAGCATCGGTATCTTCGTACCAAGAACAAGCTCTGTCAGTGCGTATGTCTTTGCGTTGCCTCCAAGAATAAGCTCCTCAAGAACAGGAAGCGTCGGAAGGCTCATGTCCGTAAATCCACCCCACGCAGACAGGTCCAGTTTCTTCATCCATTCACCACCGTACAGGTGGAATATTGTTCCAATGTTGGCCATCTGGTTATAAGTATAACTCCATTCCACATCTTTAGTAACCTTTTGATGCACCATTGTATCACCTTCACGACGGAATTCAAAATAGAAATCACGAAGCGGAGTAGCCTTTACTGTAGCACCTGCAGCACTATTTCCTTTGAACGATATATCAGTTGCTGTATATTGTCCCGTACTATATCTTGCATCAAATAACCCCATACGATTCGTTATCCACCAGTGACGGTGTGACTTACGACTACCTTGCATAGCTTCCAGGTACGAATACTTGACATTTGTAACTGAACCATCCTGATTTACTTCAACACCTAATGTCTTCGGCTCAACATATTTGTTCAAAGCATCAAGGTTATATATTCGTTCACAGAACTTTGCGCTCTGCTCGTCATCGAACATTTTAAATATAGTGCTGTTTGACATTCGTTCACGAATACGTCTGTACGCAGCCTGCAATTCTTCCGGGAACTGTTCACGAAGATTCTTCCACAATACACTATCATGACCAGCATAGGCATACACCTCTTTTCTTCAGTTGAAAGCTCAGGATCGACAGTGTTTTCGTCCACATCCCAGGAATACTTCAGACGGCCGTCGTTACGCACACCCAAAATAGTATCGCAGTCATAGAATATCATATAGGCAAGAACCTTGTCTTTTTCCGGATCATACCAGAATCCCATCATCATGTTCTTCACGCGCTGGTCTACGCATCCCATTATTTCAGTAAACATATAATAGTCGCACAAATAGTCTACATCAAACCAGTCCGCGAGCTCAGCCTTGAATTTTTCACCGTCGTTCTGTGTGCTCTTTACCACTTCACCAACGGCTCAAGATATTTCGGCTTACGGGTTCCAGCCTCATACTCGGCGTTATGTCGTCATCATCCGGGAATCTCGCCTCAAATACCTTCAGCCAGTTCGGGGTACCGTCATCACCCTTTGTATCAAAATCATCATCCAGGAACATGCCCATCGGGTAGTCGTTGTTCAGGAACTCCCAGCACTCGGTCGGGTTAACGCCACTAAACTTATCTGCTACCCACGACTGGTCATGATAACCAGGTATATCGCAGAATCCAAATACAGCTTCTGTTGACTTGTCGTTATTGAAATTGAACTTGCCAAGGAACTGTGGAGTTTCGTCCAGGGTACCGCGGTAGAACAGGTAACAAGGTTCACCGTCGATGGTTGTTCGCACATCATATCCATATTCTCCTGAACAATGTGCCTGAGCAGGAGTCAACTCTCCTGCAGCAGTAAGGATATTCTGTACAATTTTTGCCATACCAGTGTTATGTGATGATGAGGATTCGGCAAAGTCAGCCTTAAGACAGAAACAATCCACAGGGGCTGCTGCCTTGTTGGATGTACCTGCCTGACGGAATGAGTATTTCGCCTCTTCCTGAAGCTCTCCTCCAACACCTTGTTCGTCACAGCCAAGATACAAATCACCGGCTACCTTGGAAGCATTCTTGAAATAAATGCGGTAGTTCTTTATCGGATATGCAAGTGATGAAGTTCCCTGCAGACGGATACATCCTCCCACGCACTTGAAGTTCAATGACTGGTTCCCTTTCACCACACAAAGCATCTCGTCCACATCATATTTCGGGTCTTTGTCGTTATTGACAGCCGCTTGGAGAACAGTAGGAACCCCATTGTCCTGCCGCCCGGTAATGATGATATAACGCATTCCGTCCGGAACACTGTCAACTGTAACATTTCCGTTGTCATCAATCACATTATTTGATTCATACAACGCAAACATGTCATCAACAGAATCCTGGTCAATCATATAACAATCCAAAATCTGAGAATCACTAAGATACGTATTATAAGCCCTCAACAGATACACATCTAACGTGGCACCGTCTGCTCCCATGGTAACAAACTGCGGGTCGGACTGGTAAATGCTATCAGAAGCAGACCTCTGTACAGAACCTGACATGATTCCGTTGATATACAGATATACCATCTCAGTATTCAGTTTCTCATATTCTGATGAACCAGATGCTGATTTAGGAAATGAGACAAACATTACCTCATAGACTTCGCCTGAAGCCATCTTCATGGATAATGAGGACTTACCTTTAGTCTGCATTCTTGCTTCCTGTGCGGTGATTACAAAACCGGTTCCATCACCGTCAACGCATCTTATCAACTCAGCTTCATCATCCACAACTTCAGAGACCTTATACTTTACAGCAAAAGCAAAAGCGTTAGTTACGTTCTGGTCTGGTTGCCTTAACGGAGCATATTGAACGACAGCACGAGCTTTGTCATTCAATCTTAACGCATTTCCAATCCATCCGTCACCGCCCCATTTGAATCCTTCGAACACAGTTTGAATGCCGTTATAACTCCATTCTTCACGGTTGACATCATTATTATTTCTTCCCTGTGCAGAAAGTTTGAGAGTCATTCCGTCTGTGGGTTCACTTATATTGAGTTCACTCTTCTCTGCAATCAATCTGAAGCTGTATTCAGTTTTGCCTACAACAATCCGGCACTTCTGTTCTCCATAATTAGAAGCACGAAGCGTAAGATTCTGTACAACGAAAGGAACAGATGATGATGAGGCTACATCTTCACCAACATATACGATGGCATTTGTAGGAGTTTCTTTAGGATTATATGCGGCATAGGATAGTGTATATACATCAAACTGCTTTGTTTGTATGTAAGGCGTATTTTCTCCCAAGATAAGGCTTCCATCAGGATAGTCGAACCTTGCATATACTATCGGAGCATTATTATCAGTTTCTCTAACACCTATTGCAAAGTATATGCTGTTTGATTTTAATTATATTATCCTCAGACAGCTCAAGTTCTACGACAAGCTGAAACAGAATGGGTTCCATGTGACATTCCAGATGTATCTATACTGAATGATCCATTCGCTGTTGAAGCAGTTATACTTCTATCTTCCTTGTCAACACCATCAACGTAGCACCTTAATGTTTTGTTTCCTGCTCCTGACAGAGCATAAGGGATAGTGACACTATCTCCTCTATTGATAGATGTTGCAATATTGAATGAACTGGATAGAGTCAACTGAACCACATTGATTGTCCATGTAATTTGAGAAACCTGCATCTCTGCGCCTTCACCGACCTGAACCTTTACCCTTACAGTATTGGTACCTACTCCCATATACTTTGTCACATCAACAGTATTGCTGCTTCCTGCATAGATGTTACTTTCTAATGTATTGGTGTTAGCACCTTGTATGATTGTCACTATCGCCTTAGCCGGATTTCCCGTTGATTCTCCAGTCTCAGAATTGACATGGTCATACTTGTATGTCAATTTCACATCGTCTCCAATCTTTACAGTCTTGTTAGCTGTAACGCGAGTAAGAATTACCTTCGTTGCAAGACTGCTTCCGCCACCGGCACCGGAGAACTGGTCTGTAGTACTTATCACTTCACCACCTGCATTCAAAAGAGAGATAGAATATACCTTCTGATCACCCTCTCCTATCTCGTTCAATTGTATTCCTGACGCCACCGAGCCTGTATTCTTCTTTAACTCATTGAATACAGCCTTTCCACTTACAGGGTTAGTTGAATTTTCATTAACGGCCTGGTCCACTTCAACAACTGGTATCTCAAGGTCAACCTGTCCATGTTCATCCGGCGTCAACTCTTGAACAGAAATACCTTTTGTTACTTTAATTTTCTTAATCGCATCTCCACCTCCGAAACGTTCCCAGGCAGAAGGCTCAAGCCAGCTTTCAATGCTGGTTCCTGAAAACGATAGTCCTCCCATTTACCTGCAGATACTTCGAATGTAATAATCTTACCCTTCTTATCTTCATCATCTATCTTGTCGTTTGCGATTGCCTGAAGTGCTGTTTCAATAGTGTAATACCCTTCTATCAATGGATGCTGCACAGAAACATTGTAGAATCCGCTTCCAGTACCTCCACCAGAAATCTGTTTCCAGTTACTTTCAGTGCTCCAGTTTTCAATAGAATCACCGGTGAAAGTAACGTCAATCCATGAACCATCATCGGAAAGATAACGCACTTCAAACCCATGAATTCTGAGTTCTTCCGGAACAAGATTGACAGCGGAAACCAAATCTAATCTTTCGCCATTTTTAGATACATTTTTAAAGAAGATATTTTCATCAATCTTATCAGATAGTTCTTTCTTGGTATCAGTAATGCTCTTTTCAATCTCATTGAACTTCTTAAAAAGAGTAGAATTAGCTACAGGACGGTCTGAATCTTCAGATAGTTCCTTATCTGTAATAGTAATAAGCTCTCCTCCATCCTTCCATTTATTTGTCTCTGTATCCCAGTTATAGATGTGACGAGGATTTCCAACAAATGCATAGCAGCCAATAGTTCCCCTAACCGACTGTAGAACTTCTTCAGATTCAAAATTACCTTTGAATTTAGATACATAATCAGAAGGATAACAAGCTGAAGTTAAAGTTATTCTATTATAATCAGGATTAGAACTTTCAACGCCAGAACATTTAAGAGTTAATACACCAGGATCTGATTCTTCTTCATTAGCAACAATCCTTCCAGTCAAATAAGGATTAATTGCTTCTAAATTCATTGAATAATTTTTATTTACACTATCTTGTAAAAAAATTACATTATATTTCTTTCTATCTAACAGTGCTTCTCCACGTACCTCAAATGATAAAAATAAAAGAATGGGACAGTACATGGTATTTTAGTAACGTACTTATTACTTCCATCAAAATTTATAATTATACTATTTAAATCTAAATAATTATATTCAGTTACAACAGACTTTATCCCAATATTTTTAATACTTGCGCTTGTTCTTCTTCCGATAATGATTGTTCGGTCTTAAAAAGTACATCATTCGTTACCCTTTTAGCAGCATCTTCCGCAATAGAAACAGCTTCTTCTCCTTTCTCCTTAGCATTGTCCCCCTGTTCTTTCGCATAATCTCCCTGTTCTTTCGCATACTGTGCAAGTTCACCTGACTGGCCGGCCAATACAGCCTGCCTCTTTGCTTCTTCAGAATACTCCTTGGATTTTTCAGAATATTCCTCAGATTCATTTGCAGACTCTTCGGACTTCTCAGCATAGTTCTGTGATTCGGCGACAGCCTGATTAGCTTCTTGAAGAACTTTTTGAAGATACATCCTTTGCAAGATTCTCAGCACTGATTTTTCTTCCCTTATTCAGCTCTATAAAATCACCCTCTGAACAAGATTCAACCTCACTCAACTGGTCTATTGTAGCAGAATTTGTCTGTAAGGATTGAATCACAGATGATATGATTTCCTGTTTTTCTTCGTTTGTCATAAAATCTATAGTTTTAAATCTGTAATTATCATTATCAATGGTTCTATAACGTGAATCATCTACACGTCTCATTATCATCTTGTTGTTCGTTTCAATATCAGGATTTAACAATGAAACCCTTCTTATTACCTGCTTGAACACATAAGACCTTATACCCTCTACAAGTACATTCATTTCAGGTACATTAGAATCAACCCTTGCATACCTGATTCCGTCAACATAAAAATAGCTGCAACATAATGCTTTGTTTAGCAACTCTGCATACCACACTGGACAGCCTTTTGAACCTCCCATAGTAAGAGTCTTCTGTACGTTGTCAATACTATATATGTCAATAACATCATTACCTGAAGTTGTATACTGCTCATTATCTACTCCGAAAACCCAATCATCATCCTTGAATCCACCAGGTATTCTGAAATCAAAAAAGTATTGCATGTTGTCAATCCAAAATACGGCATCCTTTCTCATCAGATTATTAGGATTTGAATACTGCAATAGAACAGTTCCAGAGACATCATCTGTCACACGGAATACTTCTGAACATACACCCTCAACTTCAACAGAATATAAGCCATTGTTCAATCCTGTTATTTCTGTGAAATACAAAGTTTCATTGGGGTTCATCAACCAAGACCTCATGTTAACCATCCGCCTTTTCCCGATTATATCAACGATATATACTGATGGAGCATTACTTTCATTGTATGCTATTATTTGCAAAAGAATATGGTCATACGTAGAAAATGACTGCACATATCTGCTTGATAATCCAATATCCGTAGATGGATTGAAAAACAATGGTGTAAAAGGACTTATCTTATACATATTACTTAATTTCTATAAGTTCATACTTAACCGCTTCCACATTGGATAAACTGAATTCCAAGCTTTTAATAGATCCCTTATATGTCTTTCCTTGATTTGATAATTCTATGCACAAAGAGTTCAAATTACTATCAATTATAGTATTCTCCATTGTGAAAGAAAAATTACCATTACCAAACATAGAACTTCCCATATCTATATCAGAATTCACTTTTCGCCCGTCTATAACGATGTCAGAGTTACCTTCAGATGATGCAAATGTCAATTTCCCAGCAAACGAAGATAAATAAGCCATATTCGCTTCTATCATATAAACTGGAGCAAGTTCGCATTAAAAATGGAATAAGTATATGTACCCTGAACATCTATACTTCTATCAAGTTCATATTCTGATTCATGTTCAATTGCGCACACAATAAATATCTGCTGGTCACTGTCTGTTGTCGTTGAATCCTGATTTCTCTTTTCAGCCAATTCAACGAACCCATAGCAATCTGCCCTATACGGTGATATAAGAGTCAGTTTGAATCTTTTATAGTACATCCGGTGGTATATGTATTGTTGAAATTGAATTCATCAGAACCATTGTTTCCAAAGTCATAATCCTGCTTTTCATATCCAATCTGTACGGATGAATATATTCTGTCGGAAGCTACCGAATAATTAAATTCAGACACATTTCCTATAACAATCTTATTATCGGTACTAAAAAGCTCACTCCTGTGTACAAAACGCACATCATTACCATCAATTATATATACATATCCATATACGGCTTCCATATATTCACAGAACTTCGAGAAAGATGTATATATTCGTGGAGTAGCCATTTCACGGATACTCTCTGCTGCGACAAGACAAGAATTTTTCAACCTGTCGTTAGTTATTCCTACTACACTTTCAATAATAGAACCGGTAATATCCTTTCCAGGAAATATCTTTTTCAATATTGCATTAAGTAAGGTAACAGGCCTTACAATATCAATCTTGTAATTGTCACCCCTTTCATCCCATGAAGCACCACATTCACCAGTGTTTACTCGCAAGCTGGACAAATCTGCATGAGTTTCATTTAAAGGATTATGATTAAAAACAGCATACTGAAGCTTTTCACCTTTCTTCAACTGACCGGTCCACTTAATTGAATTCGGTCTCGTATTTGAGTCAAGCGAAAGCATATTTGAATATCCACATGTCAGTGGTTGTACCACACCTTTAGTATCAATCTTAAACAAAGCATATGCAAACTGATTACTACCTGAGAACTCTATGGAACTAAAATCAATTGTTATAGTATTGTCTCGCAGACATTCCAAAAACCAGCTTGTATTACAAGGATTTGCAGGGAATCCCCATCCTGTGTTGTCACCTGATGCAGAAGGCATAGATTCAGACTGGTCCTGAAAAACAAATGACTTGTTATGAATTTCAGAACCAGAATCTGTAGTTCCGATATATGGTATCCACCACCAGTCCGGCACCCTGTTGTCAAACTCTTTCCTTGTGTAAGATTCTCCTTCAACAGTTTCACCTGATAATATACATACCTTCTCATTCCTGATTATAACACCATCATAATTCAGTTTCTTATCATTCTTCAATTCGTCTACAAAAAACTCATACGTAGTGCCCTTATTAGCATTTAATATGGATTCAATATCATTATCAAGGCATGATATACTTGCAGTATATGAGTCGTAGCTAAAAGACGAGAAATCAAGCTGACATTTAAATAGTTCAACAAATCCCAGTTATTAATAATTTGTGATATTGAGAAGTAAACTACAGAATTAATTCCTTTTGATTCATACACTCCAATCAGCTTATCCCTTGCAGAAAAAATAAAATTAATTGTACTACCACACTTTCTCGTTACTCCGTTTAATCCTGTACGAGTATATGTTATCTTGATGTCAGACAGATTTTCAATCATATCTGAAACATCCATAACATCTGAGTCTATATGTACAATACTTCGGTAAATTTTTTACCGAAAAATTAAAAAGTTAAAACAATAGAACCGGGCAAAAGCTGGTTCGGAAACACTAAAAGAGGTCATTGAAATGTTGTCAAAAACGAATGGTTAAGCATGAAGAAATGTGCTGAAAAAAGAGAGCTAACCTGCTGATAATAAAGGTAAAAAGTATTGC
>ENA-OQAL01000232-OQAL01000232.1-human-gut-metagenome-genome-assembly--contig:-NODE-232-length-14513-cov-6.285625_pt1 | contig 14513 bp, 11 predicted proteins | sample MGYA00242491_ERZ504519 | MGnify/ENA primary metagenome ERZ504519 (study PRJEB26092, sample SAMD00036260) | human gut metagenome | host: Homo sapiens | study: EMG produced TPA metagenomics assembly of... | reverse complement strand
AATACGCTCTTGAGTTCTCAAACCACCACCACTCACCCACCTCGCGGACCGGAACCATCCGGACCACTCGCTGAGCGGCAGCAAGAGATAAACTTACAGCACGATCGCGATCCGCGCAACCCGGGCCGCATGAACAACGCGTGAACCGTTGGAAATCCAACGTTCCATCGGCGTGTCGAAACTTGACAAACCAGGCCCGACCAACCCCGCAACCACCGAAACCATCCCCGCAATCGCCCATTCCATCCCCGCAAATCCGCAATCGCATCCGCATTTTGTAACCGCAAAACGGCGTTACGGGTAACAAAAGCCGGAAGGGAAAGCCAAAACGGGACGGTCACGGGAAGAAGAACCAGGAAACTGCGACACGAATCGCAAATGCTACCAGCGGCGCCCGCAATGCTTGCCACCGATGCCAGACTTGCCATTCGCACCCCACGGACCGCGGCCTTCGCCATGCAATACACCCAAGTGATGTTTCATGGCAACCAGCATGATATGCGTATCTTCCAAACCGAGGTGGCGCTCCGACTTGCTTTCATTGAGCGCGCCCTGCCGCTTGGCGTATGCGTCCAACGTGTTATTGCCGTACGGATGCTCGCCGTCCGGAATTGACCCTTCATCCCAACGGCGGCTCATCGGCAACGTGTCGATAATCGTAATCTTGCCCGCACGGTAGCTTTCCGCATATCCAGCCACATTCAACATGAAGAAGCTATGTTCGAAACGAGCGTTGTGCGCTACGTACGGTTGCTGCTCCAATCGCTGCAGCAAACCGATTTGAGCCTCCGGCCACTCATCGAACAGGCGGAAGCCGGACGCACGATTATGTACATCGATACCGGTCAAATCGAGAATCAGCGGATTACCGAGCGTCGCGTTCGCGGCAGGAACGCCGAACGACAGACGCGACTGACCATACGCATCGCCCGTTTCGTAATAACTCTGCTCGTATTGGTATCCAGTAGGTGCGGCAGCAGGGCGAGGGGAAATCATGTTCATATATTCAAAGCCGACGTCGATGATGTACACACGCGCCGGGTCAGTACCGGTGGTTTCGATGTCGATTCCCATGACATTGTCCACATCGCGTCCAGGAAGATAAGCGTCGCGCCAATCCGATTTGCGGTATTCAGCCATCCGACGCAACTGCGCCGCTTCAGCGGATTTCGTTTCCGAACCGTAATCAAACAACGTGGAGCCGCCCGGACTGGTTACTCCACTCAGGTTCGCACGCGACATGGCATAGTCACTGGCTCGCTTCTGACTTTTCTCTGCGGCACGACGGGCGGCGCGGCCGTTAACGATGTCAGCGGTTCGATCTTGAATATCATCCAACGCCACTCCCCCGGAAGCCAAAGCCGAACCGGGCAGCAGCACCGGAACCGTCACGCGCTCACGTCGTTCCTCGGTGACCGTCCACAATCCCATCGCCACGCCAATCTGTCGCAGAACAGCGATTTCGTCGCACAACCGACGGTTCGCGTAAGCAAGCGCGCGCGGCAGCCGATAGGAAGCGATAAGTCGGTCGTAATCCATCATGAACGTGCTGTTGCACTGCGCGATGGTCGGTTCGAGCCGATCTCGAATCGCAAGATCATCTTTCAACAGGGCGTGCAGCTGCGGGGCGGAAAGTTGCGGCGACGAGGACCGCAGCATTGCCAACAAATCAACGTGCTGTCTTGTGGCGGCACCAATGCCGTTACGCAGGTCAAGGGAAGACACCCATCGCCAGTCGATCGGCTGGTTGTCGGCGTCATTCGGCATCGATGCCGACCATTGTTCGATGTCCTGCTTCGCGTCATCCAGCCAGGAAAGATTCATCGTCGATTCGTTCATACCTGCCCATCGTAGCCGATACCCACCTTCAGCGTGTAAGAATGTGCAACAAACCAACGTGCGCATTCCTCTTTGTGAGAACACAACCATGCGAGTTCGAATGACGGTGTTCATTACGAAACCGCGCGCGGATACCTCCGTGCGAAGCGGTTGCCATACGAATTTTCACATAGCGCAAATGTGACCATTTCCCAGCAAAAATCCAGAATCGACTTTCATTTTTGAATCCCGGAACGCAATAAACGTTCCAAATCAACGAAAGGAACTGCAATGTCAGAAACACATTCCACCACTGAAAACAACAATTCGCATTGCTGCGACAACACCTGCGGCAATGCCGACGACCGCGTTGTTCCTGACAGCGTGGAAATCAATCCGCTGTTCGCCCGTCCGAAGGAAGCCCAGGCGTTCTCGAAATTTACCATTCCACAGAAGAGTAGTCTGCCGGAAACCGCCTACCAAGTGGTGCATGACGAGGCCATGCTGGATGGCAACGCGCGACTCAATCTTGCAACTTTTGTGAGCACGTGGATGGACGATCATGCGAACCGCCTGTACATGGAGGCGGCCGACAAGAACATGATCGACAAAGACGAGTACCCGAAAACCGCCGAAGTCGAATCGCGCTGCTGGCACATGCTCGCCGATCTATGGCATGCGCCCGATCCAATGAATGCCATCGGAACCTCCACCATCGGCTCGTCGGAAGCTTGCATGCTGGGCGGACTCGCGTTGAAGCGCCGTTGGAAGGAAGCCCGCGAAAAGGCCGACCTGCCGACCGATCGTCCGAATCTGGTGATGAGCAGCGCCGTGCAGGTGTGCTGGGAGAAGTTCTGCAACTATTTCGACGTGGAACCACGCTATGTGCCGATTTCCGAGGACCACAAAGTGCTCGACGGCCATGATCTCGACAAGTATGTCGATGAGAACACCATCGGCGTGGTGGCCATCATGGGCGTGACCTATACGGGTATGTATGAGCCGGTCGAACAGATCAGCGAAGCACTGGACCGCATCGAGGAGCGCACCGGACTTGATGTGCGCATCCATGTGGACGGCGCTTCGGGAGGTATGATCGCACCATTCATCCAGCCGGACCTCGCATGGGACTTCCGCGTCAAGCGCGTTTACTCCATCAGCACCTCCGGTCACAAGTACGGTCTGGTCTACCCCGGTTTGGGATGGGTCGTATGGCGCGAAACCGCTGACCTGCCGGAAAGCCTTATTTTCAAGGTGAGTTATCTCGGCGGCGAAATGCCGACTTTCGCACTGAACTTCTCCCGTCCAGGCGCACAGGTACTGCTGCAGTACTACATGTTCCTGCGTTTGGGATTCGACGGGTATCGAAGGGTGCAGCAGACTTCGCATGATGTGGCGAAATATCTGTCGGGCGAGATCGAGCAGATGGATGATTTTACGCTGTGGAACGACGGTTCCGACATTCCGGTGTTCGCATGGATGCTCAACGACAAGCCGGATCGCAAGTGGAATCTGTACGATCTGCAGGATCGGCTGCGCATGAAGGGATGGCTGGTGCCGGCTTATCCGATGCCGGTGGATCTGACGCAGGTGACCGTGCAGCGCATTGTGGTGCGTAACGGTTTCAGCCACGATATGGCCGAAGCGTTCATCAAGGATCTGAAGTCGTGTGTGAAATATCTGGACGGACTGCGCTCACCAATGCCAAGCGAGGCTCGTGCATCCGGATTCCACCACTGATATTTCGCGGTCATTCCACGAATTCCATCGTTTCCCGCATTAAGGAAATTCATGTTCATTCCCACAACGATTATGTTTACGAAAGCTGGCTGCAATGACAGTTCATATGAAAAAGCCGCTTGCTGTGGTAGCGCACGATGCAAGCGCAGCTGCACATCCCGGGTCCGCACGTTCCACGACGAACGCTGCGACGGCACCGACAACAACGCCACGCAATCCGTCTGCCGTCGCAGGAAACCGCAATCGTACGGGCATACCTGCGCATGCCGGGGCGAATAGAGGGAACGGCGCTGACGGGCACGGCGCAATCGCAAGCACGGCAACCGTTGCCAATAAACCGGCAAAACCATGATGACAGTCAGCCAACTGGCGATGTTGACCGTGGTGGCGGTGGCCTCGCTACGCTCTCTGCCGGCCATGGCCGATTATGGTCTCGCTTCCATTCTGCTGTATCTCATTCCGGCGATCGTTTTCCTGGTGCCGACCGCGCTGGTGGCTGCCGAACTGGCCACCGGCTGGAAAGGTGGCGTGTACGTGTGGGTGCGTGAGGCGTTCGGCAATCGCATCGGATTTCTCGCCATTTGGCTGCAGTGGATTCAGAATGTGGTGTGGTATCCGATACAGATTGCGTTCATCGCCGTCAGCCTGTCGTATGTGTTCGGCATGGGTGGCTTGGGCAATAATGGCGTATATGTGGCCGCGGTGATCATCGTGTTGTATTGGGCAAGCACGATGGTGGCGTTGCGCGGCGGCAATCTGTTCGCCAAGGTCGGGTCGATTTCGGGACTTATCGGCACGCTGTTTCCTGCGTTGCTGCTTATCGTCTTCGGCATTATCTGGCTGGCGATCGGTAAGCCAGTGCAGACCTCCCTGCACGCATCCGCGCTGCTTCCGCCGTGGACGGGCATCGCGTCGATTGTGCTAATCGTATCCAATGTGCTCGCCTACGCGGGTATGGAGGTCAATGCCGTGCATGCCAACGACTTGGAGCATCCGGGACGTCAATTCCCACGCGCCATTGCACTAGCGACCGCGCTGATTCTGCTGGTACTTGTGCTGCCGACTTTGGCAATCGCCTTTGCTGTGCCGCATCGTGAGCTGGGGCTCATCGACGGCATCAATCTGGCGTTCAGGGAGTTCTTCGACCATTTTGGCATGGGTTGGGGCACTCCGGTGATTTCGCTGCTCATCGCGCTAGGCGCGTTCGCTTCCGTGGTGGCTTGGATAGCTGGTCCTTCTCGCGGTTTGCTAGCGGCCGCCCGCACGGGACTGATGCCTCCCGCGCTGCAGAAGCGCAATGCCCACGACGTGCAGGAAGGCATTCTGATTCCGCAAGGCATTATCGTGACCGTGCTGGCGTTGCTGTTCGTGTTGATCCCCAATGGCAACACGGCTTTCGCGACGCTGGTGGATATGCGACCGCGCTGTATCTGGTGATGTACATGTTGATGTTTGCCGCCGCGATTCGTCTGCGCAACACCCATCCAGAAGTCCGCCGCACGTATCGAGTTCCTGCGATTCGGTTGGTCGCGGGCGTCGGTTTCGTCGCTTCCGCCGCGGCATTCGTGTTGACTTTCGTGAGACCGGCTGGTTTCACCGGTTTGGATAGCGTTTCATATGCGATTCTTGTGGCTGTAGTCGTGCTTGTGCTCGGTTTACCGCCGCTGGTGTTGTATGGAATGCGCAAGCCTGGCTGGGATCTGCGTTCGGATGCCGAGCGGAACACGGATACGTACGATGTGCTAGTGAATCCGGAATACTGAAATATTGGAATATTTGGAATACTCATGTTTCGAACATTCCAATAATCCCGAATATGATGAATGCCTCCCAAGTGTTCGCCTGGGAGGCATTCATCGTTCTTGTCTCGTTCGTTTACGCGATTACAGTTCGAAGCCGAGTTCGGCCGCCGCTTCGGTCGGTACCGGATCCTCGCACCAGAAATCCTCAAGGTTCTCATTGGTGGTCAGGCTTCGGATTTCGGCCTGGTCGATGTACAGTTCACCGCTCAAATGGTCGGTTTCATGCTGGAAGATGCGGGCCGGCCAGCCGTGCAGATGTTCCTCATGCTTGTTGCCGTCCTCATCCTGCCAACGGGCGGTGATGTCAAGCCAACGCTTGCGTACGGCTGGTAACCGTCGAAGCTCAGGCAGCCTTCGTAGAAGCTGCGGGTTTCGGTGCCGATCGGCTCGTAGCTGGGGTTGATGATGGCGTGGAAGGGGAATTCCGCAGCTTCGCGCGGATCGCCATCGTCGCCTTCGCATACGTGGTCTTCGACGACGGCCAAAGCCAGACCGAGACCGATCTGGGTGGCTGCGAGGCCCACGCCCGGCGCTTCCAGCATGGTGGTGCGCATGGTGTCGATGAGCTTGTCAAGCGTTTTGCGGCTCAACTGGCCGTCGTAGGCGATGGTCTGCTGGCGTAATACCGGTTCGCCGGCCTGCACGATCGGCATGATTTTCTCTTTGCCGCCGGTTTTGATGAGCTTTTCGACCTCGCGGTTGAGTTCGAGGTCCACTTTCGAGTTGTGTCCGAACATGGGGCATATCTCCTTGCGGGCTCTTACAGGGTGAGTTCGTCGGCGACGACCTTGGCGAGGCGATCGCACACTTCGTCTGCCTGCTGCTGGGTTTCGGCTTCGGCCATGACGCGCACGAGCGGCTCGGTGCCGGACGGACGCAGCAGCACGCGGCCAGTGTCGCCCAGCAGCTTCTCTTCGCGTTCCACCGCGGCCTGCACCTTGGCGTTGGTCTTGGCGGCCATCTTGTCCACGTTCGGCACGTTGATGAGCGTCTGCGGCAGCTGCGGGAAGTCGGCGGCCAGTTCCTTCAGGCTCTTACCGGATTTGACGACCTCGTTGCACAGGGTGAGCGCGGTCAGGGTGCCGTCGCCGGTGGTGGCGAATTCACGGTTGATCACGTGGCCGGACTGCTCGCCGCCGAGCGAATAATCGCCTCGCAGCATCTCTTCAAGCACGTAACGGTCGCCCACGTTGGTCTGCACGGTCTTGATGCCCATGGAACGCAGGGCCAACTTCAGACCGAGATTGCTCATCACCGTCACGACGAGGGTGTCATGGTTGAGCTTGCCCGCGTTCTTCTTGGCGCGTGCCAGAATGCCCATGATCTGATCGCCGTTGACCATGTTGCCATCCTCATCCACGGCAAGGCAACGGTCGGCATCGCCATCGAAGGCAACGCCCATGACGGCGCCGGAGGCCTTGACCATGGCCTGCAGCTGCTCAGGATGGGTGGAGCCGGCGTTCTTGTTGATGTTGTAGCCGTCCGGCGACGCGTTGATGACGGTCACGTCGGCGCCGCGCGGCGCAAGGCTTCCGGAGCGACCACGGACGTGGCGCCGTTCGCGCAGTCGGCCACGATCTTCAGGCCCTTCAGCGGCGTCGGCTGCGACTTGTCCGGACCGACCGGCGCGATGGCGGAAACCAGATGGTCGATGTACAGGTTGGTTGCGGTGGCGGTGTCATGGCTGACACGACCCACGCCGGCGCCGGTAGGACGATCCCAATCCTGGCCGAGCACCGCTTCGATCTCGTCTTCCTTGGTGTCGGGCAGCTTGAAGCCGCCGCGGGCGAAGAACTTGATGCCGTTGTCGGGCATCGGATTGTGGGATGCGGAGATCACCGCGCCCATTTCCACGTTGAGCACGGACGTCAGGTATGCGACGCCCGGCGTCGGGATGATGCCGGCGTCGATCACGTCGAAGCCGCCGGCGGACATGCCAGCGGACAATGCGGCGGCAAGGAAATCGCCGGAAACTCGTGTATCACGACCGACCAGCGCACGGCGACGGCTTTCGAATTCGCTCCGCTCGTCATCGCCCAGCACACGCACCGCGGCGTCACCCAAATCGAGCGCCAGCTGTGCCGTCAAATCCCTATTCGCCAATCCTCGAACGCCGTCGGTTCCGAACATACGTGGCATGAGTCTCAAATCCTCGCTATCTGCAAACGATATTTCCGTGACCTATCGTACTCAACCGTGCCGCCGAAACCAGCAGGTGACGACGCAATCGCATAACACTTCACAATTCAAAGCATTTCACGGCGCGCAATGCCCTTTTCGTGTCGCACGACTTTGATTTCAAGGCGGAAAATCAAGTCGTGCGACAACACTTGATAAAGAAATACCCCCTAACTATCATTTTCCGTTGAAAACCAGCGAAAAATAAGAGTTAGAGGGTATGAAAGCCAGCACGCCTGTCGCACGACTTGAAAATCGCACCCAAAATCAAAGTCGTGCGACGACATGACGGCTCTTAAGCGGGAACGTTCCTGTCGCCCCTGCTATCAGAGCGCGGCGTGAAGTCGCGCACTTTCAGCGTGCGGTGAGAAGCCTCGACGTTGCCACGCACAATGCGCTGCAAGGCGTTGTCCGCGTCCTTATGGGAGGCGAGCCAGGCGTCGCCCAGCTCCACGAGCTTCGCCGGATCGGCATAGCCCGGATACAGGCCTTCGAGCAGCGCTTCCGCCATGTGGAAGGTCTTGTGCTCCCAAATCCAGTCGGCGACTCGAAATACTTCTCGGCGTACGGTTCGGCCAAGTCGGCGCGCGGGGTGGCTGCGAAGCCACCGGCCACAGCCTCAAGCTGCATGTTGGTCAGCTCGTCGTTGTGCAGGGCCTCGTTCCAAGCCCATGCCTTCGCTTCGGCGGTACCGGCCACGGCGCGTGCGCCATAGGCGAACTCACGGTTCTCGGTGGTTTCGCGCTTGGCCAGTTCGGCGTCGATTCCCGCCTGGTCGATCGCGTTGACGGTGCTCAGCGCGTTGATGATGGTCCAGCGGAAGTTGTTGTCGATTTCCAGACCGTCGAATGCCACGGAACCGTCGAGCAGGCCCTTCGCGTTGGCGACGAACGCCTCGTCGCCCGGCTCGCCGTAGCCCAGGTAGGCGGTGACGAGCTGGAACTGTTCGTCGGAGCCGGCCTTGGCCTGACCCGCCAGCTTGAACAGTTCGGCGGCCACATGCTTCACGATCTCGGCACGCTCTGCCGGAGCGGTGTAATGCCATGCGGTGGTGCTGACCTGTGCCAGCGCGTAACGGAAGGTGGTGGACTCGTGTTCGGTGGCGAGCGCGGCCAGCGAGGTGTCGATGAACTGGCGTGCCGGCAGTTCGCCGTCGCGGGTCATGTCCCACAGGGCGAGCCAGATCACGGAACGGGCGAGCGCGTCGTCGAAGCGGTACAGGTTGCTTGTCGCGAATGCGAGGCTCTTGTCGTCGAAACGCAGCTTCGTGTAGGTCAGGTCGTCGTCGTTCACCAGAATCAGCGACGGACGTGCCTTGCCCGCGGCCGCGTCGACGACCGTCAGTTCGCCGTCGACGTCCAGTTCGAAACGGTCGGTGCGCACGATCTTGCCGGTTTCCGGATCCTCGTTGTAGAAGCCGACGGCGAGACGGTGGGCGCGCAGCACGGGATGCTCGGCCGGAGCGGTCTGGCGCAGGGCGAGACGCTTGATGGTGCCGTCCTCGTTCTCTTCGACTTCGGTGGCGATGGTGTTGATGCCGGATTCCTCAAGCCACTGGGCGCTCCACGCCTTCAGGTCGCGGCCGGAAGTGAGTTCCAGTTCGGCGAGCAGGTCGGCGAGGGTGGCGTTGGAGTAGGCGTGCTTGTTGAGGTAGTTGTTGATGCCCTTGAAGAACTTCTCACGGCCCACGTAGTACACGAGCTGCTTCAGCACGGAGGCGCCCTTGGCGTAGGTGATGCCGTCGAAGTTGACGTAGGTGTCGTTGAGGTCGTTGATCGGGGCGACGATCGGGTGGGTGGTGCTCAGCTGGTCCTGACGCAGCGCCCAGCTCTTTTCGCCGGAGCTGAAGGTTGCCCAGGCGTCCTTCCATTCGGTGGCTTCGGCGGTGGCGAGGGTGGACGTGAACTCGGCGAAGGATTCGTTGAGCCACAGGTCGTTCCACCACTTCATGGTCACGTAGTCGCCGAACCACATGTGGGCGAGCTCGTGCAGCACGGTGACCACACGGCGTTCCGCGTAGGCGTCGGTGACCTTGGATTCGAACACGTACTGGTCGCGGATGGTGACCATGCCGATGTTCTCCATGGCGCCGGCGTTGTACTCCGGCACGTAGATCTGGTCGAACTTGGCGTACGGGTACGGCACGCCCCAGGTCTTGGCGTAGAAGGCGAAGCCTTTCTTGGTGATGTCGAACAGGTAGTCGACGTCCTTGCTGAAGGCTTTGGCGAGCGCTGGCGGCAGTACATAGCCATCGGCACGGTGCGGCCGTCCTCATTGGCGTATTCGGTGTGCCATTCGGCGTACGGTCCGGCGCAGATGGCGGTGAGGTAGGAGCTCATGGTTGGGGTCGGCTCGAACACCCACAGCTTGGTGGTTTCGGCGGCGTGATCGCCGAGCGTGCCTTCCTCGGTGACGGTTTCGTTGTCGGTCACGGAGGAGGTGGGCATGTTGGACGTGACGATCCAGGATTTGGCGGCGAGCACGGAGAAGTCGAACACGGCCTTCAGATCGGGCTGGTCGAACACGGCGTAGACGCGACGGGCGTCCGGCACCTCGAACTGGGTGTACAGGTAGACGTTGCCGTCGGACGGGTCGACGCTGCGGTGCAGGCCTTCGCCGGTGTTGGAGTACTGGCACATCGCCTTGACGGTGACCTCGTTGTGCTCCTTGAGGTTCTTCAGTTCGATGCGGCTGTCGACGTACGCTTCAGCCGGGTCGAGGGTTTCGCCGTTGAGGGTGATTTCGCTGACTTCGTTGGCGATGAGGTCAAGGAAGCTTGACTCCCCCGGCTTCGCGTCGAAGGTGATGGTGGTTTCGGAGCCGAAATCCTTGGCTCCGCGGGTCAGGTCAAGCTTGACCGTGTAATGGATTGGCGCGGCGATGATGCTTTTGCGTTCTTCCGCTTCGATTCGGGTGAGGTTTGCTCCTGGCATGTCACTCCTTCTTTCTGGTAACAGAAGGCGGCGCGATCAGTTGTGCCGATCACGTCGCCTTGATTCAATTTATGGTAAATTTACGGCTTATTTCGCGGCGTTCAGTCCCATCGCGTCGTCCACGTCCTGCGCGATGTCGGCGACGACGGGGACGATCATCGGCTTGCGGTGCAGCTGTCGTGCCACCCAGCCGCCGAGCGTGCGTCGCATGATCTGCTGCAGCTTGTAGGTGTCGCGCGTGCCCTGCATCATCGCGTCCTGCAGCTGCTCGACAATCTGGTGACGGACCTTGTCGAACTCGCTTTCGTCTTCCGCGACCGCGTTGAGGTAGATCTTCGGGCCGGTGATGACATCCGCGGTTTCGGTGTCGACGACCACGAAGCTGGACACGAAGCCTTCGGTGCCGAGGATGCGGCGCTTCTCGAGTTCTTCGTCGGTCAGTTCGCCGACGGAATCGCCATCGACGTAGACGTAGCCGCACGGCACGGAGCCGACGACCGCGGCCTGGCCGTGGTACAGGTCGACGACGTCGCCGTCTTCGGCCAGCACGACGTTCTGCGGATCGACGCCGGTCTTGACGGCGATCATGCCGTTGGCCACCAAGTGGCGGTTTTCGCCGTGGATAGGCATGGCGCACTTCGGCTTGACGATGTTGTACATGTACAGCAGCTCGCCTTCGTTGCAGTGGCCGGAGACGTGCACGGCGGCGTTGTCTCGGTTGACCACGCGGGCTCCGAGCTGCACGAGCTTGTTGATGACCTTGTAGACGCCATGCTCGTTACCTGGGATCAGGGAGCTGGCGAGAATCACCGTGTCGAACTCGTTGATGGTGATGTCGCGGTGGTTGCCGTCGGCGATGCGGCCGAGCGCGGCCATCGGCTCGCCCTGGGAGCCGGTGCACATGTAGACGAGCTTGTCGTCCTGCACGTCATGGGCCTGCTTCAGGTCGATGACGGTGTCCTCGGGCAGACGCAGGTAGCCCAGATCTGCTGCGATGGACATGTTGCGGACCATGGAACGTCCGACGAACACGACCTTGCGGCCGTACTTGTGGGCGGCGTCCACGACCTGCTGCACGCGGTGCACGTGGCTGGAGAAGCTGGCCACGATGATCTTGCGAGTGGCCTGTGCGAACGCCTGGTCGAGCGCCGGACCGATGGAGGTCTCCGGCTTGACGAAGCCCGGGACCTCGGCGTTGGTGGAGTCCATCATCAGCAGATCCACACCCTTTTCGCCAAGCTTGCCGAATTCCACCAGATCGGTGATGCGGTGGTCGAGCGGCAGCTGGTCGAGCTTGATGTCGCCGGTGTCGATAAGCGAGCCGGCGGGGGTCTGCACGAACACGGCGAGCGCGTCCGGAATGGAGTGCGTGACGTTCACGAATTCCAGGTTGAACGGGCCGACCTTGAGCTTGTCGCGTCCCTTGACCTCGACGAGCGTCGGGTTGATGCGGTGTTCCTTGCACTTGGCCTCAACGAAGGCGAGGGTGAGCTTGGAACCGATCAGCGGAATGTCCGGGCGGAGCTTGAGCAGGTACGGCACGCCACCGATATGGTCCTCGTGGCCGTGGGTGAGCACAAGCGCCTCGACCTTGTCGAGACGGTCCTTGATGTAGTGGAAGTCAGGCAGGATGAGGTCCACGCCCGGCTGCTCCTCTTCCGGGAAGAGCACGCCGCAGTCGATGAGCAGGATATGCCCGTTGTATTCGACCACGTTCATGTTGCGGCCGATCTCACCCAGACCGCCGAGCGGCACGATGCGCATGGAGCCCTTGCGGTACTTCGGCGGGGCGATCAGCACCTCGTCCTGCTGCGGCGCGGTGGATTGCGGCGCGGAATGCGACGGACGACGGTTCGAACCGTTGCCGCCACGGGATCCACGGGAGCCGCCGTTGCGCGAGCCACCGTTGCCACGGCTGCGGGTGGAGGACTTGGCCTTCTTGATGGCGGTCTTCTCGGACTTCGCGGCCTTAGTGGTCTTGGATGCCTTGACTGCGGTTTCAGTGCGCTTGGCAGCTTTGCTGCCGCGCTTGTGTGTTGTTGTCTTTGTGGTTTCTTCTGTAGCCATTTCCTAGTTGGATTTCTATTACTAATTGTCTCCGCCTATGCGGAAACGAGGAATTTGGGTGCCTGCCGGCGTTCATGCGCGACAGGCCAGTCGCATCATGCGATTCGGTTCACAGCAGTCCCGCGGCGCGCATGCCCTTTTCCGCGCGCACGAGTTCCGCTTCGCCCGGACCGACGTTCGGCAGGCGCATTTCGGTGGAGTCGAGGATTCCACGCACCTTCAGCGAGGCCTTGGCCATCACGGCCTGGAAGCCATTGCCGTTCATCGCTTCGACGAGCGGCGCCAGCTGCACGGAGATGCGCTGCGCTTCGTGGATATCGCCACGATCGAACGCGTTGGCGAGGTCACGCATCGGGCCGGCGGCGGCGTGCGCGATCACGGAGATGATGCCGACTGCGCCGACGGACAGGAACGGCAGGAACAGGCCGTCATCGCCCGAATACCAGGTCAGGCCGGTTTCCATACGCTTGCGTACCGCGCCGGCGATGTCTCCGGTGGCGTCCTTGACGGCCTTGACGTGGTCGAGCTCGGCCAGACGGCGGTAGGTCTCCAGCTGGATGTGCAGTCCGGTACGGCCCGGCACATCGTAGATGATGATCGGCTTGTCCGCGGAATCGTTGACCGCCTTGTAGTGGCGGAACACGCCTTCCTGCGACGGACGGGAGTAATACGGGGCGACCACGAGCACCGCGTCGCGCCCGCCTCCTGGGTCTGCTCCACCATGCGCACGGTGTGCGCGGTGTCGTTGGAACCGGCGCCGGAAATGACCGGCACGTCCACGACTTCCTTGACGGCCTGAACCAGCTCGACCTTCTCCTCCATGTGGGTGGTCGGAGATTCGCCGGTGGTGCCGTTGACCACAAGACCGTCGGCACCATCCGCCACGAGCTGCCTCGCCAGCTGTTGCGCGGCTTCGAAATCTACGGCTCCGTCGGCCTTCATGGGGGTGACCATGGCCGGAAGGATACGTCCGAAGGGAGCAGGATCGAGCAGATGCATTGTACCGTCGTCAGTCTTAGGGCTTGTCATACGGCTAACGGTACTTCCCTCTGCGGACGCTTTCGATTTCGCGAGATGCGAAAAGTCACATTTTGGAAGGCCTGCCGACGATGACCGCGACGACGCACTGCAGGAAAGCGACGAACGTGAACACCATCAGCGGCACATGGTGGCCGCCGGTGGCCTGGACCAGCACGCCGAACATAAGCGGGCCGAGCGACGCGATCAGATAGCCGAACGACTGCGCAACGCCCGACAGCACCACGGTTTCGGCGCTGTCACGGCCGCGCAACGCGATCAATGCGAGCGCCACCACCAGGGACGCGCCTTGCGCGCAGCCGCCGACGAACGCCCATACCGGCATGAGATGCGGCAGCAGCAGCATGCCGAGGCCGGCGATGAACATGGGGGCGCTTGCGGTAAGCGCCGCGCAGACCTGGTTGCCGCGCACGTTCATGAGTTTCGGAATGAGCAGGCCGGAGAAAATGCCGATGCCTTGGAAGATGAACAGATGCACGCCGGCGGTGGAGGCGTCGTAGCCGATGGACGCCGAGATGGACGGCATCCAGTTGGACATGGTGTAGAAGGCGGACGATTGCAGTCCCATGAAGGCCGTCACGTACCACGTCATCGGACGGCGCAGAACACGGGTGAACACGCCACGCGACGATTGGGAACGTGCGGATTGGGCGGAAGGCGAGTTCCGTACGGCGGCCGACGCGACGACGATCTTGCGATTGTGCAGGATACGCAACGCCCACAGCACGGCGACGACCAGCGGCGGCACGCTCCAGAAGGCGAGCGACGCGCGCCATCCGCCCCACATCTGCGCGAGCGGCGCGGACAGCAATCCGGCTGTGGCGCTGCCGGCGGTGATGCAACCGGAGTAGACGCCGGTCGCCATCGCGACATGGCCGGCATAGTCGCGTTTCGCGATCACCGGCCACAAGAACGTGACCGACGGCCGAGTGGCGGA